>Ga0209659_1000398_pt1 | contig 27277 bp, 21 predicted proteins | sample SaaInlLV_10m_DNA_FD_184658 | JGI IMG/M metagenome (GOLD analysis project Ga0209659, IMG submission 184658) | Marine microbial communities from expanding oxygen minimum zones in the Saanich Inlet - SI072_LV_10m_DNA (SPAdes) (version 2) | ecosystem: Environmental > Aquatic > Marine > Intertidal... | reverse complement strand
GGTATACTAGCGTAAACTTTATCGGCCTCTCCTTTGAGGTTAATATTAAGGCCTTTTTTTAATCTGATATCTTTTGACATCTCTTTTCTAAAAAATTGTGAATTTCGGTCGCAAAAATATACATTTGTAAGCAACTATGTAGCCCAAGGCTGAATAAGAATTTTTAATTTATAATGATTCTAAATAAGAGAATGGTTTGCACACAAAAATTCCATTCGAAAACATTAAATAATGAACGTTAAATTTTAATTCAAAATAATCTTGAAACACTCCTCTTTTCTACTGTTATTTTCCACTTTCCTACTCTTTTCGTGTGGAAGCTCGAAAAAAGCAACTATTGACACGGACTCTTTGTATGAAGACGATACTGATGATGTAATCTCGCAAACAATTGAAGAAAATGATGTGGAATCATCAAATACCGATCAAGTTTTAAGATATGAAAACGCCATTTATCACGAGGATATAAACACCGTATTGCTCCATCCTATTGGCTTTGAAATGGGCAATCCACTGATTCACCTCAATAATAAAGACAGCCTTCTACTCTCTTTTGACGACCTTACAGACAGTCCAAAAAACTTTATGTATTCCCTCATTTATTGCAATGCCGACTGGACACCATCGGACCTCTTGCAAAACGAATATCTAGAAGGTTTTTATGAAGAACCACTTTTCAACTACGATTTTTCATTCAACACCATTCAGCCTTATGTACACTACCATGCCGTTATTCCATCCAATAATATGCGTCCCACTCTTTCAGGCAATTACCTATTAATAGTGTATCCAGAAAGTGAAAAAGATAAACCCATACTAAGCAAACGCATGATGGTAATGGATAAAAAAGTTAGTGTAGAAGGAAGGGTTAAACGTGCCACGGATTTAGAGCAACGTAATTATCAGCATGAAATCGATTTCAGCATCTTGCACACAGGCTACACCATTGACAATCCTTTTGGCGATATCAAAATCCTAATTACCCAAAACGACCGTTGGGACAATGCTTTAAGTGGCCTGGAGGCTGTATTCGTAAAAGACAATGAAATCACCTATGACTACGAAGATGAAAATTGCTTTGACGGTGGTAATGAATACCGCTTCTTCGATTTCCAAAGTTTGCGTTACCTCTCCGAACGACTAGCTAATATAAGCTTCGAAAACGACACCAATAAAGTTACATTACGAACCGATAATGAAAGGCGTTTTCAGCGTTACTCCAATCTAGTACAAGACATTAATGGCAAACGCCTAATTCGTGTGCAAGAAGGCAGTAGAAATCATATTGAAGCGGACTACGCTTTGGTGAAATTCACACTGCCCTATCAGCACGAAATTACACATGGAGAACTTTACGTTCACGGACAAATTAGCGACTACGGTTTTCCAGAAAGCCACAAAATGCGCTTCAATGAAGAAAAGGGACTGTACGAAGCCACTATTTACCTCAAGCAAGGCTATTACAACTACGAATACGTATTTAAGAAAAATGAAGGTGGTAGCCTCAGTCGATTCATTGAAGGCACGCATTATCAAACCGTAAACGACTACAAAATATACATTTACCACCGACCAACAGGTGAACAATACGACCAATTAATAGGAATTCAAAAACTGACTTCAAAAGACTTGTTATGATGTTTTATTCCTCTAAATTTGCACTCATTAATTAACAAACAATAAAGAATATGTCTAAAGGTGTTTTTAACGTACCCATTGCTACCAACGAGCCAGTTTTAAGCTATGAAAAAGGCAGTAGCGAAAGAGAAGAATTACTAAAGACGTACAAAGAAATGTACGCTTCACAAATACATGTACCCCTCTATATTGGTGGTAAAGAAATTACCACTTCTAATCAAAAGAACATCTGTCCTCCGCACGACCATAAACACGTCTTGGGACAGTACAGTATGGCGTCTGCAGAGCATGTCAATATAGCCATAGATGCTGCCTTAAACGCTAGAGAAAAATGGGCGGCTATGCCTTGGCACCAAAGAGTTGCTATATTTTTGAAAGCAGCTGAACTATTAGCTGGACCTTTCAGAGCAAAAATAAACGCTGCTACTATGTTGGCTCAGTCAAAAAACGTATTTCAAGCAGAGATAGACGCCGCCTGCGAACTCATTGACTTCTTTAAGTTCAATGCCGAATACGTTACGCAATTGTACGGCGAACAGCCCGAATCAGGGCCAGGCATGTGGAACCGACTAGAACACCGACCTCTGGAGGGTTTCGTATTGGCTATTACGCCTTTTAACTTCACATCTATCTGTGCAAACCTATGTGCCGCACCAGCAATGATGGGTAATGTAGTGGTATGGAAACCAGCAGGCACGCAAGTCTATTCGGCAAAGGTCATTATGGATTTGTTCAAAGCTGCAGGACTGCCAGACGGCGTTATCAATCTTGTGCCCGTTAGCGGCCCAGTGTTGGGTGAAGTTGTTTTCGACCACAAAGATTTTGCGGGTCTACATTTTACAGGCTCTACTGGTGTATTCAGAAACCTTTGGAAAACCATAGGTAACAACATCGAAAAATACAAAAGCTACCCAAGAATTGTAGGTGAAACAGGCGGTAAAGACTTTATCGTGGCACACGAATCAGCAGTCGCTGCAGAAGTAGCAACGGGTATTTCGAGAGGAGCATTTGAATACCAAGGACAAAAATGTTCGGCGGCATCTAGAGCCTATATCCCTTCAAATATTTGGGGAGACGTCAAGTCACAAATCATAGCTGATGCTCAATCCTTTAAGATGGGAAGTCCTGACGACCCATCCAATTTCATTAATGCTGTTATTGACGAAAAGGCCTTTGATAGAATTGCAGACTATATCGACTATGTCAAAAAGCAATCCGATGCAGAGATTATTGTTGGCGGTGGATACGATAAATCCAAAGGCTACTTCATAGAGCCTACCGTAGTAGTAACGACCAATCCTAAATTCAGAACACTTTGTGAAGAAATATTTGGACCAGTCATTACCATTTACGTTTACGAGCCTAAAGACTGGAAAGCGACACTAGAATTAGTGGATGGCACTAGCGAATACGCTCTTACAGGTGCTATTTTCTCTACCGACCGTTACGCTATTGAAGAAGCCTCTAAAGCATTGGAAAATGCCGCAGGAAACTTCTACATCAACGATAAGCCTACAGGTGCAGTCGTTGGTCAGCAGCCATTTGGTGGAGCTAGAGGCTCAGGAACAAACGATAAAGCCGGTTCTATTCTGAACCTCCTTAGATGGGTGTCACCAAGAACCATTAAGGAAACATTCGTTCCGGCACAGGACTACAGGTACCCATTTTTGGGATAATCTTTTAAACCTTGGGCCTTGACCCAAGGTTTTTTTTTACTTTTGGTAACATGTTAAAGGAGTACTACGACAAATTACCCCCTATCCTTAAGAACAAATTTGTTCTGGTAACACTAGCTTTATTGATTTGGGTAGCATTTTTTGATTCCAATAATTGGATTAAGCAAGCACGTCTTCAATCTGAAATTGATGATTTGGAAGAGCAAAAAGAATATTACCTCAAGGAAATTGAAAAAGACAGCATCGCTCTTTTTGACCTCACCAACAATACCGAGACCCAAGAGAAGTTTGCCCGCGAAAAATACCTCATGAAAAAAGAAAACGAAGATATAATTGTAATCATTAATGATGATGAATAAACTATTTTCAGAATTTGACTCACTTAGTACTCAGCAATGGAAAGACAAATTATCGAGCGATTTAAAAGGGAAAACCTTTGAAGACCTCACCAACAGTGACGGCACACTTCCTTTTTACCATAGCGATACACACCAGCATTTTAAGCCTCTATCCTCTCCACACCAATGGATGAATGTACAATGGATAGATGGCAGCAATGCCAAAGAAGGCAACCGACAGGCTTTGGAAGCACTGAACAATGGCATGAACGCCTTATGCTTTTCCAATCCCACCGATTTGCCCAATCTGTTCAAAGACATATTGATACAGCACATAGAGGTACACTTTGAAAATTACTCCAGTGACACCCCTAAATTATGGGAACAATTGGTTGCCGACAGAGGCATAGACCCAGAAGATGCAAACGGTAGCTTTTTTGGTCAGGAAGAAGGTGAACTTCCCAATTTCTACTACCATTCCGTTGTGGTTGACGATATTCACCAAGCGGTAGAAGACGGCTACATCAATTCCCAATACATTTTTACAATTGGCAGTGACTACTTTAAGGAAATTGCCAAAATGAGGGCTTTCGTTTCCCTCTTTGAAACACACTTTCAAGGCTTTCCAAACATCTTTGCAAAGACCAGTCTTTCCAACAAAGAAAGTGAAGAGCCCTATACCAATTTATTACGCACCACTACCGAGAGTATGTCCGCTATTTTGGGCGGTTGCGATGCCCTCATGATTCGCCCTTACAACCAGTCTTTTGAAGCCCCTAACGACTTCTCCAATCGATTGGCACGCAATCAGCACCACATCCTTTTGGAAGAAAGCTTTTTAGGAAAAGTACAAGACCCTAGTGCAGGAAGCTATTATATCGAAACCCTCACCCAACAGTTTTTAAAGGGTAAGAGAGAAGATACCTTGATAGAAATAGACATTAAGTCGCCATGGAAAACGGCTGAACAAATAGAGGTTAAAAGACGTTACACCTCAGAAGATATTGAAGGTTTAGAACACCTCGGATTTGGAGCAGGTCTTGCCCCTAACCTCAGAGGGCCTTACTCCAGTATGTATGTCAGCAGACCATGGACTATTCGCCAATACGCTGGTTTTTCTACGGCAGAAGCCTCCAATGCTTTTTACAGAAGAAATTTGGAAGCCGGACAAAAAGGACTGTCAGTCGCTTTTGACCTTGCCACACACCGCGGTTACGATTCCGATCACGAACGTGTAGAGGGCGATGTCGGTAAAGCCGGTGTTGCCATTGACTCCATCAAGGATATGAACATTCTTTTCGATGGCATTCCCCTTGATAAAATGTCGGTATCTATGACCATGAACGGAGCGGTATTGCCCATTATGGCATTTTATATAGTCGCTGCCGAGCAACAAGGCGTGAACAAAAAGGACTTGGCAGGAACCATACAAAACGATATACTCAAGGAATTTATGGTGCGAAATACCTACATCTATCCGCCAAAACATTCCATGCGTATCATTTCCGATATCTTTGAATACACGGCTCAGCATATGCCCAAGTTCAATAGCATTAGTATTTCAGGCTACCATATGCAAGAGGCCGGTGCTACAGCCGATATAGAACTCGCTTACACCCTAGCCGATGGCTTAGAATACATCCGTAAAGGCATTGCCGCCGGACTGGATATTGACCGCTTTGCTCCTCGCTTGTCCTTCTTTTGGGGCATTGGCATGAACCACTTTATGGAAATTGCCAAGATGAGAGCCGCTCGAATGCTTTGGGCAAAAATCGTTAAGCAATTCAACCCTAAAAACCCTAAGTCTTTAGCCCTCAGAACGCATTGCCAAACCAGTGGGTGGAGCCTAACGGAGCAAGACCCCTTCAATAATGTTAGCCGTACCTGTATAGAAGCTATGGCGGCGGTGATGGGTGGCACACAGTCTTTGCACACCAACGCCCTCGATGAGGCCATTGCTTTACCAACCGACTTTTCGGCTAAGATTGCTAGAGACACACAGCTCTATCTACAAAAAGACATTGGTCTGTGCCAAACCGTTGACCCTTGGGGTGGCTCCTACTATGTGGAAAAGCTGACCCACGACATTGCTCAAAAAGCTTGGCAACACATTCAAGAGATAGAAGATTTAGGCGGTATGGCAAAAGCCATAGAAACAGGCTTACCAAAGATGCGTATTGAAGAAGCCGCCGCTAGAAAACAAGCCCGTATCGATAGTGGCAAAGACACCATAGTAGGCGTCAACAAATACACCATTGAAGAGGAAGACCAAACACTGGATATTCTAGAAGTGGACAACACTACGGTAAGGTTATCACAGATAGAACGGCTCAACGCCCTCAAAGCCGAAAGGGATAATGAAGCCGTTCAGCAAAGCCTACAAGCCCTCACACAAGCCTGTGAAAGTGGCGAAGGCAACCTCTTAGACTTAGCAGTAAATGCCGCACGTCAAAAGGCTACTTTAGGAGAAATTTCGTATGCTTGTGAAAGCGTTTTTGGACGCTATCAAGCACAAAGCAGTTCAATATCAGGAGTGTACAAGATGGAAATAGATAACAACCCCCATTTCAAAAAGGCCCAAGACTTAACCGAGACTTTTGCCCAACACAAAGGCAGACGACCACGTATTATGGTGGCTAAGATGGGACAAGACGGACACGACAGAGGGGCTAAAGTGGTGGCCACTTCCTTTGCCGATTTAGGCTTTGATGTGGACATGGGACCACTCTTTCAGACCCCACATGAAGCCGCCAAACAAGCCATAGAAAACGATGTGCATATACTCGGCATCTCTTCTTTAGCTGCTGGACACAAAACCCTTGTTCCTCAAGTCATTAAGGCATTAAAAGATTTGGGAAGAGAAGATATTTTAGTCGTGGCTGGAGGGGTAATTCCCCAACAAGATTACGACTACTTATTTGAGGCGGGCGTTAGCGGTGTATTCGGTCCGGGTACGGTCATTGCCGAAGCCGCCATTAACATTATTGAACAATTGCTCGATGCATAAGCTCAGCCAAGACATACTCAACGCTAAACGCTCGGCATTGGCACAAGCCATTACCTTGGTAGAAAGCACCCTAGAAAGCCATCAGCAAGAGGCTCAGGGTATTTTGCAAGACCTTCTACCCCACAGTGGTAATTCCTTACGCATTGGCATTACAGGCGTTCCTGGTGTCGGAAAGAGTACTTTTATAGAAGCTCTAGGCAAACATCTTACCGCACAGGGCAAGAAAGTAGCCGTATTGGCGATTGACCCTTCTAGTGAAAAATCGGGTGGTAGTATTTTAGGCGATAAAACCCGCATGAACGAACTCTCGGTGGACGATTTGGCCTTTATTCGCCCTTCACCAACGGCTGGCTCTTTAGGGGGTGTGGCTCGTAAGACGAGGGAAAGCATTCTCCTTTGTGAAGCGGCTGGCTATGAAGTGATACTGATTGAAACGGTAGGCGTAGGACAATCCGAAACCGCCGTACATTCTATGGTGGACATCTTCCTCCTACTCATGCTCGCCGGTGCTGGAGATGAGCTGCAAGGCATCAAGCGAGGCATTATGGAAATGGTAGACGTCTTACTCATCAATAAAGCGGATGGGGACAATCTCCTTCCTGCTAAAAAAGCTCAAGCCCAATATAAAACAGCTTTACACCTCTTTCCGCCGACCGATAGCGGGTGGATACCTCAAGTGGGCATTTGCTCGGCCCTGGAAAAATCAGGCATAGAAACCGCCTGGAAGACCCTTAACGATTACCAAAAGTGGACCACTGACAGAGGCTATTTCCACAGTAAACGACAAGAACAAAACCGCTACTGGTTGCACCACATGATAAAGGAACGTCTAGAAAGCGATTTTTACCACCAACACCAAAGTACTATTAAGCAATTGGAAGAAGAAGTGAGCCAAGGAAAATGGACGCCCTCTCAGGCCTTAGACCAACTCTTTAAGTGAAGAAAGGCGTACTCTACATGCTGGGTTCTACCCTAGCCTTTGCCCTTATGCAGATATGCGTCAAGTTTTTGCCCCATATTCCGGCACACGAACTTATTTTGTTTCGCTCCATAGTCTCGGTAGTTTTGAGTGTGGCTATGCTCCAAAAACTGGGCTTGCCCCTCTTAGGCAATAACCGAAAAGTACTGCTGATGCGTGGCATCTTTGGGACGACTGCCCTACTGATGTTTTTCTACACCTTACAGAACATACCACTGGCTAGTGCCGTCACCCTACAATACCTCTCGCCCATTTTTACGGCCCTCTTTGCGTCTATCTTCTTGAAGGAAAAGATGCAAGTGAAGCAATGGCTGTACTTTGGCATTTCCTTTGCCGGTGTGGCTGTTATCAAAGGCTTTGACGAACGTATTTCGCTGACCTTTATGCTGATTGGCATTTGCTCCGCCATGTTTTCAGGGATGGCATACACCTGCATACGCCAACTGAAAGATACCGAACACCCTGTGGTGGTGGTTTTGTATTTCCCTTTGGTGGCCATTCCCATTATGTCGGTATTGTCCTATTTCAAATGGGTGACGCCCCAAGGCACAGACTGGCTCTACCTCCTATTTATGGGACTCTTTACCCAAGTGGCACAGATACTGATGACCAAAGGCTTACAAAGCGGTATTGCCAATAAGATGATTAGCCTCAAATACATAGGCACCATTTACGCCCTAGGCATTGGCTACCTCCTCTTTGGGGAAAGCTACGGACTGATGAGCCTTATTGGTATTGCTATGGTAATTGCTGGGGTAGTTCTCAACTTGTGGAAGAAGAGAGTGAGGTGAGTACTAGTATAATGCTTTCTCAAGCTAGTGAAAATTTACTATTCTTTTTGTATTCTAATAAACCTTTCAATGGAGTATCTTTCTTCTTTAGGTACTTCTAAGATTGATTTTTTAAAAACTATTTCCTCAGCATTAATAGATAGGATATGGGGTTCTAACTTTTCAATATCCTCAAATGACATTCCATATCGGAGCATCCAAATATGTCTTTCATTATCCGTTCCATATTTGATGAATTTGGCAAGTTTCTCAGCACGAGTATCATTCTCTTTTTGAAAATATTTTATAAATGATGCATAAAATACGTCTGTTAATTTGAAGCTAATTAGCTTGTCAATAAAGTCATAGGTATCTGTCATAATGAGGTCATAATCGACATCTACTGCTCTTGTTCCTGTAGGAAATAGACTATATACATTATGGTCCTTATCTGGAATTGGATGGTAGCCTGTAATAAAGTTTGCAGTTATTTGATTAGTATTTCTTCCATGCTTCTCTAGGTTTGCTCTTTCATTTGTCTTGCTTGCGTGTGAGTAACGATACCAACAAATGTTTTTAAAAGTCTTACCATGAACTTTCCAAAGCATAATTTTTATTGCAGTATCCAATACATTCCCTTCTCCATCACCAAGTGAACGATTTAAATAAATTGAATATAATAATCGAAAATAGGGGTAAAGCTCCAAACGCTTGAGGTCTAAGCCTAAGGAACGTAAGGCATCTTTTAGGTCGCTTTCTTGCTCTTGCACCGTCTGTGTGCCTCTGTTTCCGCTACGCTCACGTAGGGTTATGGCAATATAAATTTCATCGGGTATAACTTCCATTTCGGCAGTGCCAGTAACATCAATAAAGGGTGGGGATTGCTCTTGGCTAAAGGCCACAAGGCAAAGGCTCATAAAGAGCAGAGTGTACAGTTTTTTCATTGTTTTTTTAATCTAATAATAATACGCAAGCCAAAATTAGCGAGGGTCTATCTTCAATAAAAAACGTGTATAAAATTATAAGGTTAAAGGGTGCGTTTCGGCTTCCATCAAATATAGGGTTTTTAGCCTAAGGGGAAATTTTTTTATTAACACTTCTAGCTCCTCACAGCTATCCACCGTAAAGAGCGGAGCATATTCACTAAAATCGCCGTGTCCGTAGCTCACCCCTACGGATGCCATGCCGTGTTTCTGAGCCCCAATAATATCGTATTTGGTATCGCCAATCATCAGGCATTCGGAACGGTCTAGTCCGTAATTTTCCACAATGTAAGCTATGATTTCAGCCTTATCGCTACGGCTGTTGTCCATATTACAACCCACTATCTCAACAAATAGATGATCTAAGCCATGTTCTTTTAATATTTCTTTGGCAAAAACCGTTGGCTTAGAGGTCGCCACAAAAAGGGTATAACCACTAGCCTTGAGCGTTTGCAAAAGCTCTGCCAAATAGGGAAAAAGTTTATTTTGGTGTATGCCCGTTTCAGCATAGTAACGTCTGAAATGACCCACTGCCTCCAAAGCCTGAGCGTAAGTAAGCTTTAACTTTTCTTGGAAAGAATCCATAATAGGCGGTCCAATGAATTGGTGCAACTCCTTCTCGCTAGGCATAACTGCACCCATCAAATCGGCAGCATGACGTATGGAATTGACAATTCCTTCTTTAGGTTCTATAATGGTACCGTCTAAATCAAATAAGAGGTTCTTCATAATTAAGCGCCTTAGCTTATAAAGAGTGGTTAAGTGGTGTCGTATTAATTGGCGGTAATTTCAAACTCCGTTCGCCTGTTGTTGGCTCTGCCCTCTTTGGTGGCATTGCTATCAACTGGTCGGCTAGAGCCATAGCCCTTTGCCGTAACGCGATTGCCATCTACGGAACGCGATACCAAATACTGCCTTACGGCATCGGCTCTTCGCTGTGAAAGGCTTTCATTGGCGGCTTTTCCACCCACATTATCGGTATGTCCTGAAAGCTCTATCTTTAAGCTAGGCACATCGGTCATCAACTGAATAAGTCGGTCTAACTCTGGGTAAGAGTCTATTTTCACCTCAGCTCTGCCAGTGTCAAAGAAAACGTTTCTAAGAGCAATCTTACTTCCTATGTCAATGTTTTTCAGCTGTATGTCTTTGTTAATCATATTGTATGCCGAACCTTTAGGCAAATTGAAGTTTTCCGAATGGAACAAATAGCCTTCCGCTTCTACCGAAATACCGTAGTTTAATCCGGATGGTAAGGACAAAAGGAATTTACCCGTAGCACTGTTGGAACGCATTACGGCATAAACTTCTCCTGTAGAGTTATCAAAAATCTTAATCTCTGCTTCTACTGGATCTTGCAATAAACCGTCCAAAATACGCCCTTTGAATACCGTAAGGCTATTGGCTACGGTTACCTCAACCGTTTCTGGTGTGTAGGTATCTTCTATGGGTGAAGCAATACTGGCAATGAGGTTGTCTTCCGAAGCTACTGTAGGCTGCTTAGGTTCTCCCCAAAAGGTAGCGCAATATATATCCATTCCACCTGCTCCACCACCTCTGTTGGACGCAAAATAGGCCTTCTTACCGTTGGCAGAAATGCTAAAGTACAATTCGTCAAAAGGGGTGTTAATGGGATACCCCATATTGATAGGCTTGCCCCACAGTCCTAATTCTTCATCTCTATACGATACAAAGACGTCATAACCTCCAATGGAAGAATGCCCTTGCGAACAGAAATACATGGTATTACCATCTGGTGCCATATAGACAGAGCCTTCTTGGAAGCCTGTGTTTATCTCTTGCCCTGCACTTTGGGATTGTCCCCAAAATTTCTCCTCCATGTCTTTCTTTCCACTGAAGTTGATGTTCTGGTCGCCACCAAAACCACCATCACTCACGAAATAGACTTTTATATCCTGTGGGTCATAAGAGGCAAAGGTTTCATTGCCTTCTATATTCACCACTTTGGACATCTTGAGCTCAGGCTCTCCCCAAGTCGTTCCATTTAGCTTGGATTCGTAAATATCGCTTTGACCGTCTGTATCTTTAAACAATAGCAGTCGCTGACCGTCATAGGCTAAACTGGAAGAGACGTCGTCTCCCTCAGTATTCAGACTGTTAACGGATGATAAACGTACCCATCTTCTCTTTTTACGCTCGGCAGTGTATATGTCAAAATTACCCGTCTTATTGCTATTGAAGATAATCTCCGAACCATCAGCCGTAATACTTGGTGCTATCTCATCTTGCTGTGAGTTTAGTTCTTTAACATTGTCAACCCAAACCCTCGTTTTTACGCCAAATATTTCGGCTCCACTCCTGCACTCTTTCATGTGCTTTCGGTTTAGCTTTTTGTAAACTTCTAGCTTCTTAGGGTTTTCCAGAGTACCATATTTCTTAAAGGAACGTTCTGCCTTTTCGAAATCGCGTTCTAGCTGATAGGCTTTACCTAATAAAAAATGAACGAATGGTTCTGAATCCTCTCCGCCCAACTCCAAAGACTTCTCTAAATAAGGCATCGCCAAATAAGGCGTATTGGTGTAAAGGTATGCGTGTCCTACTTTTCTGTTCAAATCAGAATTGTTAGGGTTAAATTCTTGTGCCGGTAAATAGAATGCTAAGGCCTCTTCAAACTCCTCAAAGGCATTGACCATACCCAATACTTTTTGCTCGCCTTTCTCAAGTAAAACATCGCCATCTTCAATGTTCTTTTTAGCGGTTTCTAAACCCTCTTTATCGTCTTTAAAATTTCCTTTCTTGAAGGCTACATCTTGTGCGAATACCCCCAAACTTAGTGCTAGTGCTAATAGTGTTGTTATCTGTTTCATCTTATTCGCAGTTATTGATGTAATATTCTTTTCCCTTTTCCATACCTAAGTCGTATGCTTTTTGCCAGTCTTCGCATGCACCGTCAACATTTCTGAGCATCTCTCTAGTAATTCCTCTGTTCAACAATGCCGTAGCATTATTGGGTTGTAGCTTCACAGCCGACTCCAGGTCTGCTAATGCTCCAGTGTAGTTTTCTTGCATATGATAGATAGCGGCTCTGTTGCATAGTGCCATGGCGTAGTCTGCATTTATCTCAATGGCTTTCTTAAAGTCTTTCAATGCCAAATCGTAATTCTCCGTTTCAAAATAGACCGTTCCTCTGTTGTTGTATGCCATCTCATAGTTGGCATCGGCAGAAATGGCTTTAGCGTAAAACTCTATGGCTTTTTCTGTATTTCCAGACTTGCGGTAAGCACTTGCCAAATTGTTGTAAATAAAGGCTTGAGCATCGCTTTGTGCTGCCTTTAGGTAATCGGAAATGGCCTTGTCATAATCTTCTAAGGCTCTGTGGCAACTTCCTCTATCGTTTAGAGCATAGGCATAGTTTGGATTAATACTTATGGCTTGAGAATAAGCGGCAATGGCTTGCTGATAGTCTTTGTCCAAATAAAAAATAACGCCCTTGTTATAGGCTGCTTCTCCCCAGGTGGGGTCTGCGGATAAGAGGCGATCATAGGCAACTATAGCTTTATCGCTTTCTTTGTTTTCATCATAGCATTTGGCTTGTTGAAAGAGTGCATCAAAATTAGTAGCGTCTAAACTAAAGGCTTGTTCTAGAGTTTCAACAGCTTCGGTGTATTGCTTGCTTTCCTTTTGTGCCAAACCTTTGTTGTAAAAGGCATCAGCATTGCTAGAATCTAAGGCTATTACCTCATCAAATAAACTAATGGATTTGCTAAAGTTTGACTCTGCAAAGGCAGACGAGGCTGCATTGTAGGTTTCTTGAATGAGCTGCATACGTTCGTTAGAAGTATTAATGGCAGCAATGGAGTCTCTAAATTGAATTTCTTCAGTGGTGAGGGTGGAATCGACTTGCTCTTGTGCAAAGGCAGTTTGCACCAAGAAAAACAGCGTCAATAACATTAGATAATGTCTCATTCTATTTTTTTTTAAATATAAGAATAGTGATTTTATAAGCGATTAAATTAAATGTAAAGTTTTTTACAAATTATCAACGAAAATAAGCGGCTAAAAGAAGGCTAATTTTCACATTCAAAAACCGCTTATTTAAGAAGTTTACTATTCATTCTTAATCAACTTAAAGGTATTGACTTTATCCTCAGAACGCAGCTCTACAATATACTGACCGACTTGTGTTAGGGTCGATAAATTAATGCGTTGGTCTTTACTAATGCTTTGCTCCAGAACAACTTTACCTAATACATTATAGATTTTTAAATGACTGTTAGCCTCTACCCCTTCAATGCTTATGTAATTTGTAGCTGGATTAGGATACAATTTAAAGGTGTTATTTAAATCTGAGATGTAGGAGGTAGTATCGGTTGTAGTGGTGTCTGCTACTCCACTAATGTTAATTTCAAAAGTGATGGTCTTCTCCAAACAGTCTTCTCCATTAGAGAATACGTTTAGGTTTACGGTATGCTGACCTTCATCAAAGGTATGGTTTGCTGTTGGCGTATTAGCCGTAGTGCCATCGCCAAAGTCCCACTCCAAATTATCGTAATTGGATGCCGAAGCACTAAAGGTATAACTGCTGTCATTGAGCATTACAGTATCGGCAGATTGTATGGCAAACATATTCCATACCTGAGTACTGTCAAGTACTACGCTTGAGGCTATGGTCTGTAAAGTGGTAGCATCCTCTTGTGAAACTCCATTTGGCAAATAGCTAGAGCCTACACAGCTTTCTTGAAAAATGGTACAGTAAAACACACAGGCTGCCAAATAAGAACCCGCCATATTCGGATGACTTTCATCACCAGTATAGAGTTCGAAGTTGGGATTGTCTTGTATGGACTTTTTCCATGCCATACCAACAGGAGCTACTGTGGCTTCATTGTCCATACCCATTTCCAAATAGGATTCTCTTACTCGTTGTTGCATACCTAAGTAAGAAGAGATTATAGGGTATTGCTGACCATTTATATTATCTCCATTTTTTCGCCCCCATGTCATGTAAAAAATAGGCTCAGTACATTCGTAATTATCTTCTATGGCATTCACCAAGCTTTCAGCATATGGATAGGTTTCTTCAGCTACCTGAAAAGGAGGAAAACTAGTTTCATTACTTTGTCCCTGAATGACTACAAAATCCCATTGTTTTTCGGTGATTTTTTGCAAACTAGACGAACCCGCTTGAGCATGTTGCTCTAGTTTCCAACCCCCAGGGGTGTTGCTTTCTGCAACAACTGTATCGCCCATTGATGTGGCAATTTCAGATACCATATTCGGCATTTGATTGTAAAAGGTATAGGAGTTTCCCAAAAATAGCACATCATAGGATTGTGCGAAAATAGACAATGGTAAGAGTAGTAAAATTATTTTTTTCATAATAGATAAGTCTTTAAGTTTCGATAAAAATACAAAATTACAGCAAACGCTATGCTTTCATATACTTTCTAGCGAACACAATACTGGATTTAGAAATGAATAAAGGTTACGATTTAAAATTATCAATGCGTCCAACTGGCTGAGGAAAGAGTAATTTTTACATCCTCTTCAACACTTATCTTAATGGATTTATAGTCCGTATCATTTGCTTCGTTGTACGAGCGGTGGGCACTATCACAATACGGCATTCGAGCACTCAATCCACATGTGCAAATACTGTATCTTCTGTCTTTTTTGAATTCAATTTCAAATTCTTTGTTAGTTGGTTTAGTCATTGTTAATTTATTTTAGGGTTTTGACTTCATTTTAATAGGTATCTCTACTTTATATTGATTGTATTGTTTTGAGACAGCATTCTGTTCATATCCTTGTAGAAGGTAAGAGTTAGAAAGGTAAAGATTAATCTTTTCATAAGTAGAACTTGTTTAAAATGTTGTATAAAATTACAAAATCAAAATGAATGCAAAAAAAACTACTTTTGTAGTATGAAGAGTTCAATTATCAAAGCTATCTCATTACTATTTGCGGTTTTCTCATTAACAAGTTGCGATACTCCAAAATCACTAACCAACAAAGGAGATAAGTTTTCTGAAAAATCTTTGTACGCCGATGCTTGTCAGTTTTATATGCAAGCTCTCAATCAAAAGGGAGATTTCATAGAAGCTAAAGAAGGCTTAAGAGCATCCGGACAAAAACAGATAAACATATATCTTGACAACTTTTTCAAATCGAAAAACTTCGGTGAAGAGCGTAAGGCTATCTACCATTACAGAGACGCTTCCTCTTTACAAAGTAAGATTGCGACTTATTCTATTCAAGTAGATATTCCACAAACCTACACCAGTGACTACAACACTCTTGTAGATAATTATGTAGTTGCCAATTACGATAAGGCAATTGATTTACTTGAGGAAGAAAAGTTTGCTGAGTCAGAAAAATTACTAAAAGAAATCACTCTACTAAAACCAAACTTCAAGGATGTAGAGAGCATGAAAAATGTGGCCACATTCGAGCCTATCTACCGTTCTGCTAACGAATTCTTGGAAGTCGAAAAATTTCGCTCTGCTTATTATGAATTCGACAAAATTCCTGCATCCTATAAAGAATGTGAAAGCCGTAAGGCATTGGCATTAGAGGCTGGCTTATTATCCATTGGTATAATGGAGTTTAAAAACTCTACTCGCCAAAGAGGAGGTGAGGCTGCTATTTCTGCTCTAATTACCGAGGAGTTGATCCAATTGGACAATGCCTTCATCAAAATAGTAGATCGCCAACAGGTACAAGCCTTGATAGATGAACAGCTTCTAGGAATGAGCGGACAAGTATCCGAAAATACAAGTGCGCAAGCAGGTGCTTTGATTGGTGCTAAAGCTATGCTTAACGGAAAACTAGTGAGCTACTCCAAGCAAGAACAAGCCATTCAGAAAAGCTCTAAAAAGGGATGGCTGGAACGAAAAATTCGTAAGTACAACGAAGAGACTGAAAAATACTATTACGAAACAGTTTACGACAAAATTAGATACGACGAATACTATGGAAGTGCTAGCGTTCAAGTAGGATTTCAATTTCAATTATTATCTTCCGAAAGTGGTGAAATTCTTCTAAGCAAACTGATAAATATTAATAGAAATGATGAGCTTCATTTTGCTGAATCAAATTACGATTACAGAAATATAGTGCCAGGCAGCTGGAGATGGGAAAACAAAAAGAGTCCTAACGATGTCATCAAAGACTCCTTTTCGGACAAACGTGCTCTTAAACAGTTATTCAGAAATAACAAAACCTTAATGTCTATCAGTGAATTATCAAACTCCATCTATACTGACATTGCTAAAGATGTGAGTAATAAGATTAACAACTACAATCCCGAAAATGAATAAAATTCTATTTCCCATTGCATTTTTATTACTTTTTTCATGCAATAGTCCAAAAGAAGTGGCTAACAGTATGGATGGCATCCCTGAATGGGTAAAAGAGTACCCAGTTTCTGAAACTCACTATACTGGTATAGGTATTGCCGACAGAAGTACACATCCTTTAGACTACATAAAGATAGCACAGCAAAACGCTTTGCAAAACCTTATGTCACAAATTAAAGTAACCATCTCTTCTCAATCGGTATTCTTACAAATGGAAAGAGAAAGCGGCTACGAGGAAGATTTTAAATCCAACATAGAAGTTAAAGCCAAAGAAATTCTTGAAGGTTATGAACTGGTCAGTACTTACACACAAAGCAATGAATATTGGGTGTACTACCAATTGAGTAAACAAAAGTATCACGAAACAAGAAACGCTAGAATTCAAGAAGCTATAGAGGAGTCTAAATACTTTCTCAACAAAGCTGTATTGTACTCTACCCCTTACAAGGACAAATACATTTATTACGTACAAGCCATGGCTAAGCTAGAGCCGTATTTAAGCGAGCCTCTACTGACTGAATTCGACAGGGAGAATGTATATCTAGGAAGTGAAATCATTGCTCGTTTTCGCTCCTATGTGGATGACTATCAGCTCTATTGCGTCAGCAAAAAGATTAGGGCAATGATTGGAAATACCGTTTCTAAAATTGACTTAGCCGTAGAATACGATGGCAACAGATTGTCTAATATTCCTCTAATGGCGGTATCGGCTGATTTAGAATTAAAAGACATCAGCAAAAACACCAATGAAAATGGCGTTTTTACTACTTCAGTTCCTAAAATTAAAAGTACACAAGCTGTTCAAAAAATAGAAGCTGGTATAAACTTTCAAGACTGGCTAGATGAAGGCACAAAAAGTGAATTTATACAAAAGCTATTTAAGAGCGTAAAAACACATCAGATAACTATTCCTATTTACGTCTATACTCCAACTGTATTTGTTAGTTCTGAGGAAAAGCATTTTAATATTGACAAGAAAGAATCAGAACTTCGGTTTGCAGCCGAAAGTGCTTTAACAAAAATGGGCTTTACACCTGTTGGCAATAAGAAAGAGGCTCAACTGATAATGAACATAAGTGCCGATACTCAAAAAGGCAGAGAAGTCAAAAACCAAAAGATGTTCACGGCTTTTCTAAACATGTCTGTACAAGTCAAGGATTTACAAGGGCGAATAGTTTTTAGCGATAACATCACTAAACTAAAAGGCATACAACTGGACTTCAATCTGGCAGACTTAAACGCCTATCAGTTGGCAAAGGAAGAAATAAGTAATTCTATTATTGCTGATTTTGTAGATAGCTTCACAAAAGATTAAAAAAAAACCCGCACTAGGCGAGTTTTAATTTTTAAATAAAAAAAGGAATTAGTAGCCTTTCGACATGCGCTCCATTTCCTTTTCAAATGTTTCTTTAAATTTTTCGTAGTTATAATCAGCTCTTAACTTCTCATCTTTTGAAAGCCTTTCGTGATACTTTGATGCTAATTTTTCAGCAGCAATTTCCATAGCCATGTAGCATTTGTACTTCCCTTGTGCTGTCTTAGTCATTTTCTCACAAATAGTAACTACACCTTTCAACTGCTCATCAACAATAGTTCGAGACATCTCATTAAAAGTCTCTGTTACTTCTTCTTTGTTGTTAAACTCTGAAGAACTCACATAATTATCACCAACAATTTTCATTGTTGAACTGATTGTTTTTGCTATTTCAGCTTGAGTATTTGAACGCGCTTTTTTCTTAGCCGTCATTTGGTCTAAACTCTCACCAACAGCATTTCCTCTAAAGGTATTTTTATCAGAAAAATACTTGTCGCCAGAGCAATACTGCTCAATCAATACTTCCCCTTGGTCTTCAACGCTTAATCCCTTGTTTGAGTTACATGAGATAAGTGCAAAAGCCAATACTATTGCAAACGGAAAAATTTTTTTTAAATTCATCATTCTTATTTTTAATGTTTCAGTGTATAAAAGTAAACTTTTTTTACAAAGATTTATTTTACAACTAGCAATGAAATTTTATGAATTGCCACAAACGTAATTTTTAACGATATTTGTATACAATTAAATTAATCTAACAAAAACTATGAGCAAGTATATATTCACTATAATTTTATCACTATTTTTCATTAATAGCAGTATTGCACAAACACATGCACTAGAAGAAGGAACCGTATTATTCGAAAGAGAAGTCGTTAATGGCTTAGACGTGCCTTGGGAAATCAAATGGGGACCTGATAATCATATTTGGGTAACCGAACGTTCAGGACAAATCAGTCGTGTAAACGTCGAAACAGGCGAACAATTTCCTATACTTAATTTAATAGCTCAACTCTACGACTCAGGCGAATCAGGGCTTTTGGGTATGGAAATTCACCCAGACTTTAACAATGGTGCTCCCTATGTGTTTTTAGCTTACACTTACGGCAATCAGGGTAATGCCAGTGAAAAAATAGTGTACTACGAATACGATGCAGAGCAAGACGCTCTAATCAATGAAACTGTAATCGTTGATGGAATTGATGGTAACAGTACTCATATTGGCTGTCGATTATTAGCCGTTGATAACACTACTCTACTAATCACCACGGGAGATGCTCAAAATTGGAATGCCTCACAAGATGTATATGCATTAACGGGTAAAACTCTTCGAGTAAATATAGACAAAGATAGTGATGAATTCGGAAGTCCTAAATCGGATAATCCAAACCCTAACAGCTATGTATACAGTATTGGACACAGAAATGCTCAAGGCTTAGCTGTGGCACCAAACGGCATTGTTTACAGTTCAGAGCATGGTCCTAATAACGATGATGAATTAAACATTATTGAATCAAATTTAAACTACGGATGGCCTAATGTTCAAGGCTTTTGTGATGATTTTGCAGATATGAATTATGCCGATGATTTAAGTAGTTCCTTTTCGGAAAACGATTATTGTGAGGAAAATAATATTGTTGAGCCTCTATGGAGTAGTGGCTCATCTTCAACTATTGCTCCTTCAGATATTATTTGGTACGATCACCCATCCATCCCAGAATTTCAGAATTCACTATTGATGACTGTACTAAAAGCAAAGAAACTGATTCGTTTTACATTCAATCAAGCAGGAGATGTAATAGATACAGAAACTGACTTTTTCCAATACGAGTGGGGACGATTAAGAGACATATGCGTTGCTCCAAATGGTAAAATATATTTAGCTACCAATGGTAATTCATGGCCAAGTCAAGGACCAAATGAAATTATTGAACTTTGGAATGACGATTACATCTATGCAGCAACTTTCAATTGTTCCGTTGATGGCTGTGTTGAAGTAAGTGATGGAATGGGCGAATTCAGTAGTATTGACGATTGTACTAATGCTTGCACCACTCCTACTAGCATCAGCGAAAATTCTGAAAAGACATTTAGCTTTTACCCCAACCCAAATTCAACTGACGGGCAACTGCTTTTCAATATCGATGCCGACCCATTTCATCTAAAGATTATGAATATTCAAGGACAGTTGGTACACGAACAAAAAGTAGAAAATAAACTACTAAACCTAAACGGATTAATTGAAAACGGTGTGTACTTTATAAAAGCCAATAGCTATAACGGAAAACTCATCATAAAATAATGAAGTACTTAACTCTTCTAAGTTTACTATTTCTAAGTCTTAGCTCATTTGGGCAACAGTATAGCAACCCTGAAAGTGTTGATTATGATAGTAATGGTGAGCACTACCTTATTTCCAATTCAAATGAAGGTAAAATACTTTCTTATGATTTAGAAAATGATGTGCTTGAGACATTTATTTCAGGAGTTGGTGCTGGACCTCACGGATTAGAAGTAGTTGGAAATGAAGTCTATGCGTGTAGCGGTAGCCGATTAAAAGCCTATGACTTACAAAGCGGAGAAGAAACCGTTAACATCAATTTAGGAGCTACTTTTGCTAATGGCATCACACACAAAGTTAATGACGTATTTGTAACAGACTTTAGTGGCAAAGACATCTTCAGATACAACATTACTAGCGGAAGTTTCAATATGTACATTCAAAACCTTCCAGTAACTCCTAATGGAATTTTATACGATGAAATTGAAGACAGACTTCTGGTAGTTTGCTGGGGAGCTAACGCTCCCATCTACGAAATTGACATGAGTGATTCTACCTATACTACCGTGGCTTCTACAAGTTTGGGCTATTGCGACGGTATCGCTATGGACAATAATGGTGATTTTTACGTCTCAGCTTGGAGCAATGATGCCGTTAATAAATTCAATAGTGACTTTAGTGGAGGCTCTACAGTAGTTGTTCCAAACATGAGTTCTCCTGCCGATATTTACTACAATAGAGATACTGACGTACTTGCCATTCCTAACTCAGAGAATAATACGGTGATTTTTGAGAGTTTTGGCAGTAGTATTTCCTTCACATGTGGACTTATGGGGTGTATGGAATTGTCTGACAACACCGGAAAGTACACCACATTAGAAGACTGTGAAGCAGATTGCGAAACCATTGCTCTGGACGAATTCAATACAGAAGAACGTTTGTTCTACCCAAATCCAATTCAAAATGGCGGAAATATCATTTGGCAGTCGGAAGATGCAGAAGTGGAAATTTACAATTTACAAGGGCAGTTGATTCTATCAGAACAGATTAATAAAAATCAAATATTAGAACTTCCTTTAGTCAAAAAAGGGTTTTATTTGCTAAAGACAAACGATAAGCAAGAAAGAATTCTAATTCACTAATCGCATGAACACTACCCCTTTAGCCGAACGATTAAGACCAAAATCATTAGATGATTTTATAGGGCAAGAACACCTCATTGGAAAAAATGGAGTACTTCTTAAAACCCTAAAGAATAACATCATTCCATCCATCATTTTTTGGGGACCTCCAGGCGTAGGGAAAACAACCTTGGCAAACATTATAGCCAATCAGCTCGATAGACCGTTTTACACCCTTAGTGCCATTAACTCAGGTGTAAAAGACGTGAGGGAAGTCATTACCAAAGCCAGTTCTCTAGGATTGTTTGGCAAAAATGTTCCCATTCTTTTCATTGATGAGATACACCGCTTTAGCAAATCTCAGCAAGACTCTCTATTAAATGCTGTAGAAAAAGGCATAGTAACACTCATTGGTGCAACGACTGAAAACCCTTCTTTTGAAGTGATATCAGCACTATTATCACGCTGTCAAGTTTATGTTTTAGAGAGTTTTGACAAAATGCATCTCCTTCAATTGCTAGATCAAGCCATACAAAAAGACGATTTTTTAAGTCAAAAGAACATCAACATCAAAGAGAGCGATGCCTTGTTAAGATTATCCGGAGGAGATGGCAGAAAATTGCTGAATATTTTTGAGCTTGTCGTCAATACCCAAACCACTAAAAAAATTACTATCACCAACGATTTGGTTATGGAGTCGGCGCAAGAAAACATTGCTTTATACGATAAGTCAGGCGAACAACACTATGATATTATTTCAGCCTTTATAAAATCCATAAGAGGCAGTGACCCCAACGCAGCAGTATATTGGCTAGCACGGATGCTAGAAGGCGGCGAAGACATCAAATTCATTGCTAGACGACTCATTATATTAGCGTCTGAAGATATTGGCAATGCCAACCCTACCGCCTTGATTATGGCAAACAATTGCTTTCAGTCGGTAAATATTATTGGAATGCCGGAAGCAAGAATAATTCTCTCTCAAACAGCTATTTATTTGGCGAGTTCGCCCAAAAGTAATTCGTCCTATATGGCCATAAATGAGGCTCAAGAAATGGTAAGAACAAAAGGTGCTTTGTCTGTGCCACTAGAGTTAAGAAATGCCCCAACTAAGCTAATGAAGGACTTAGATTACGGAAAAGAATATGCCTACGCTCATAATTATACCAATAATTTCGTAGAGCAAGAATTTCTTCCAGATGGAATAAAAGGTGAAGTGTTCTACAACCCTGGCGACAACGAGCGAGAGAAACAAATACGAAAATTCTTAAATAGCCGTTGGAATGATAAATACAACTACTGATATTTAATACATTTGTAAAAAATTTACTCTAAGATGAAGTCCATCCTTAAGATTTTAATTCTCTTTGTACTCATGTCATCGTGCAAACATGATTTTGAAAGACCAATATGGAACGCCGATTTCAGCACCCCCCTAGCCTACACTCAAGTGAGCTTACTGAATTTGGCAAATGATAGTACTATTCAATTTGATACTCTTGGCGACAACAGTCTAAAATTCGTATTTCTGAAAGAACTCATTAACTACCGACTGGATAGTCTTATTAGTTTAGAGGAAATAAGCACGACCAAAAATGTAAAGCTTAAAACCATTAACTTTTCAAATACGGTAGTTACTAATGAAATTACTCTAGGAGAACTCATCTCATCTATCAGTTTTGGAACCATATTATTACCCAATGGTAGCGATGCGGTAATTCCTGCCTACTCGGACTTATTGAACGATACCTTTCCAATCGATGCGAACGAATATTTTGAAGAAATGACCTTTACAGAAGGCTATATTGACCTCAAAATTGTCAATAATTTACCAACAGATCTTAGTAATGTAGTCTTGGAATTAAGAAATGAAAATGCTTCTAACAACATTATTAGCATGAACATTCCGCTACTGCAAAGTGGAGCAACAGAAATAGCGAGTGAATCACTAGCTGGTCAAACTCTTTTAGGAAACTTAGAGGTGGAAATTATAAGTGCTGACATTGTGGGTACAGCACCAAATGCTGTGAACATAGACTATTCTGACGCTCTGATTTCAGAGATAAAAATAAGAGACATTGAGCTGTATGAAGGTATTGCCATATTCCCAACTCAACAAATATTTGATGAAGATACTGTCGTTTCCTTTCAACTAGATGATATAAAATTAAATAGAGTATTGGTTAGCGAGGGCGGTGTAAGTGTTATTGGCGTAAGTACTATTCAAGACACTATTAAAATTCAATACAAAATTCCTGGCACGACATTAAATGGTCAGCCTTTTGAGTTTAATTTTAACCTCCCTCCTGCACCAGAAGGAGAATCCATTACAGTAACTAAGTTTTTTGACTTTTCTGGCTATGAAATTGATATGACTGGAAAATATGGTGATACCATTAACACCATTTATACAGAATCTACTGGATTTATAGACTCCTCAGGTGTTGTTACTAATATTTCTCTGGAAGATAGCGTTTTCAATACCATTACCATCAAAGAAATTATTCCCGAAAAAGCGTGGGGAGTCTTAGGTACAGACACCTTTGGAGAGAATCAAAGTATTGATTTTAGTGATTTTTCTAACTTCCAGGGTGAAATTGATTTGTCACAGATAGATGTCGTCTTAAACACAGAAAATTACTTGGGTGTAACTGCTGATGTATGGATTAAAAACCTAAGCGGTGAAAACAGTCAAGAAACAGTAAGTCTAGCAAGTCCACTACTCGCCACTCCTTTCAGTATTGCATCGGCAGTTGAAAATAATTCGAGCAATCAACCTATTACACCATCAAACAGCAGCATTACCTTTGATGAAACAAACTCTAATATTGATGAACTTATAGAGAGTAAACCCGAAACCATAGACTTTTCGTTCGAACTCATCACCAACCCAAATCAAGATAATTCCGAAGCCTTTTTATATAGCGATTACGGCCTAAAAACTAATCTTGAAATTGGTATACCACTATCCATAAGTGCTTCTGAAATAGTCATTAAAGACACCTTAGAGGTAAGCATAAACAATATCGAGGACATTAACGAAGGAAGCTTTACACTACTAGCTAAAAACAAATACCCATTAGATGCTGAAGTTATCATTAATTTACTAGATGGAAATGGCACAGTTTTGGAATCACTAGAGTCTGAGCAAATTGTTCAGGCAAGTGATGTTGATATCAACGGTAAAAGTATAGCCGCCAAAACAAGTGAACTAAGCTATCCATTTGAATCCATCAGTCAAAGCCTGAATGCAGCCGAAAAGATTGCCTTTGAAGTAAAGCTAAATACTCGAGCAGACGAACAGTTTGTAACCCTATACAGCGACTACTATATTGACCTCAAACTGATTGCTAACTTTAACTACACCATAGACTAATGAGAATAGTTCTTGCCATAGTATTTTTGCTAACTTCTTTTCTAGTAAAAGCTCAAGAAAGCAGTTTAGAAATCAATAGCAATCTAGGGTTTATGAATACGCACTTCAATGAACCTCTGATGTCCGAATCCTATGGATTTTTAGATGATAAGGAGAAAGATAATATAATATCTGCTCTTGACTCCGAGAATTTATTTCAGACAGAAATAGACAACGAAATAAAATATAGCCACAAAAAAGGATGGAGTATTGCCTTTGGAAACCACCTGGCTGCCTATGGTGCTTACTCCGATGACATTGTAAAACTCACTTTGTTGGGTAACTCGCCTTTCAGAGGAGAACAACTGGATTTAGAACCTCTAGACTTCACCGCTTACCACTACTCCAAATTTGAAGTTGGCTACCAATGGAATTCTAAATTTAACACCTCTATCTCTCTCTTGGCAGGACACCAATTTGCTGAATTGAACTTAAACAAAGTCACCTTTTACACCGATGAACTCAGCGACTTTTTTGAGTATGACATGGCTTTTGAAGCACATTTTAGCGATACCACTGACCTAATGAACAATCTCTTTGCTCTAAACGGCAAGGGGGCGGCATTGAACATTCATTATTCTGATTCCATTAGAAACGGACGTATAGATATCGGTCTTCAAGATTTGGGAATGATTAGATGGAATGAGAAAACCACCAACATACTAATAGATAGCGAATGGCGTTTTGAAGGCGTTAATATTGACGACTTCATAGAGTTCAACGACAGTATATTGGAAAATTATTTTGACAGTATTCAAGATGTTTTTCAAAAATACAATGAGGAAAGTTACAATTGGCGATTGCCCATTACACTCAATCTGAATATATTTCAATGGAGCCAATCCGATTTCATAGATGCGTATTCCTTTTCTGTTGTCCATAAACCAAGATTTTATACCATTCCTAGATTTGCTCTAGACCTTCACAAAAGCTTCAAGAAACACGGTTTTAGCTTAGGATATCATCTAGGAGGTTATGAAAAAGCAGGTTTTCAATTTGCCTATAATTTCAGTGGCAAAAAGACCCAGTTTAAACTATTTAGTAAACAAGCGAATGCCCTTATACCCTCTCAAAACTATGGTGTTCATCTTGGCTTTGGCATAAAAAGAGTATTTTCGACAAGCAAATAAAACCAAACAGTGATAAGTAAACTGAAATTTAAAGACTCCTTTTTTCTGATAGCAGGACCCTGTGCTATTGAAGGCGAAGAGATGGCTTTTGAGATTGCCACACACATTAAATCCCTTTGCGAGAAATTGGAGATTCCTTTTGTGTTTAAAGGCTCTTACAGAAAAGCCAACCGTTCACGTTTGGACTCATTTACTGGCATTGGCGATGAGAAAGCACTAGCTATACTCAAAAAGATTAGAAAAGAGCTAGACGTGCCTACCACTACCGACATACATTCTGTGGAAGAAGCCGAATTAGCTGCTAAGAGCGTGGATATTTTGCAAATACCTGCCTTCCTCTGCCGACAAACTGATTTGCTAGTAGCCGCTGCTAAAACAGGCAAAACTGTAAACATCAAGAAGGGACAATTCTTATCTCCTCAAGCCATGCAGTTTGCCGTACAAAAAGTAAAAGACAGTGGAAACAACTGCGTTATGCTTACCGAAAGAGGTAGCCAATTTGGTTACCACGAATTGGTAGTTGATTTTAAAGGCATTCCGACCATGCAAGAGTACGCCCCAGTAATAATGGATGTTACCCACTCTCTCCAACAGCCTAACCAAAGCAGTGGCGTAACGGGTGGACAACCCCAACTGATAGAAACCATAGCTAAAGCCGCTATTGCCTCAGGTGTGGATGGTATCTTTTTGGAAACTCACCCCAACCCTAGCCAAGCTAAATCAGATGGTGCGAATATGCTAGCCCTCGACCAATTGGAGGACTTATTGAAAAAATTAGTGCGACTGAAAAAAGCCCTCTAATTTTTGTAAATTTGAGCTTCTAAACTTATTGCCACTCACCTTTTCCATTTCATTTATGATGTAATTAATGTGTCAGATTTTCTGATAATTTTTTAAATGAAAAGTAACAACTATTAAAACCAAACCCATGAAAAAACTCATTCTAATCTGTGCAATCGATCCTTTTATTGGATGTGATAATTTTATTTTCAAACACAAAAGTAATGAATATACATCCATACAATTGGAAGAAATAGCTACTGGACATATCCTTATTTTTGGTCAAATCAATGAAGTAGATGGAACTTTTGTGTTAGATACTGGTTCTGGAGGCACAGTCATAGACGAAAAAAATAAAAATAAGTTTAAATTAACTACAAATGATACAGAGGAAAAAGCAAGTGGCGTTGGCGGAAGTAACATTGAAATGCTTACTTCTGAAAACAACCACTTAAAAATTGGTGATTTAGAATTAACAGATCAAAGTTTTATTTTGATGAATTTAGATTATGTAAATGATGTATTTGA
>Ga0209659_1000382_pt1 | contig 27960 bp, 23 predicted proteins | sample SaaInlLV_10m_DNA_FD_184658 | JGI IMG/M metagenome (GOLD analysis project Ga0209659, IMG submission 184658) | Marine microbial communities from expanding oxygen minimum zones in the Saanich Inlet - SI072_LV_10m_DNA (SPAdes) (version 2) | ecosystem: Environmental > Aquatic > Marine > Intertidal... | reverse complement strand
ATTAACACTGCATCTAGCGAACTGTTATTAGCCCTGGGTGGAAGCTTCGGCCAACAGTTTGTAGATGCCGTGGTTGAAGGTCGACCTTTTAGTGATATTGATACTTTTGAAGATCACGTCGAAAATTACTTAGGACTGGTTGTTTTGGATAGCAAAGGCAAGACGATTGAAAAGGCCAAGCAGATATGGCATCAAGATTTAGTTTCGGTCGCTACAGCGCACTTTAAGCTTTATCTAAAGGCGGAAATTGGTGAGGCAGAGATCGAAGTAACCAGTATAATGAAGAGATCTGGAAGTTGGCCGTTGTTTAAGCTAGACGTTATTGCTCGAGAAATAACAGTGGTTCCCTCGATAGTACCCAGCAAAGCTGATTTATCTGAAATCGAAAAAATGTTTGCAGCAAAAGATAAAGAGAGTGATCTAGATCAGCAAATCGACATTGAACGTAATATAGTACAGCCTGCCTGTATGATGATGGAGATATAATTTAAAATGAGTGTCGATCACCTCTTCAACCTTGATCAACGTTTCAGTGATCTCACTGACCCTTTGAAGTCCGTGGCTGGAGCGAATGCCGAGCCTATGACCTTATGGGTACCATCGGAGGCTATTAGTCTACATTCTGTGGACATTCCAACCGCACCCCAACGCAAGTGGGCTGAACTACTTCCATGGATGCTTGAAGACAGAGTTTTGCAGCCTGTAGGTGAGATGCATTTTGTTGTTGCAGGTCGGGATGATAAAAAAATACAGATAATGGCCGTTAGCCGGCAAGACATGCTTGAGTGGATTCGCGTTGCAGAAAATGCCGGTGTTTCTGCTCAAGCCATGGCGCCAGATTTTATGGCGCTCCCTTGGGAGTCAGGAATTCTGAGTATTGGCTGGCGTGATGGGATATTGTTAGTGCGTCAGTCTAGCAATGACGGGTTTGCTGCCACCCCAGAAGTTGCTTGGGCGTTGGTAGACTCCATTTTAAACGACACCAGCGCTCCTCCGCGACTATCTATTTCTCTACCTGATGCGAGCATGGTTCCCGAGCATTTGCGAGACGGCGCCGATATCAATAACTCAACTGTTGATTGGGAGTTTGCTCATTTTCCCGCGGTAAATTTAATGACGGGAGATTTTAAACCAAAGGCCCAGGAAACGGCTTGGACTTTCTGGTGGCCCACCGCTGCTTCTGCTGCGGTTCTGTTGTTTATACTTGTAGGGTATTTCCAAATTGCTAGTAAAGATCTTGAGAGACAAATAGAGTCCAGAGAGAAAGTTTATGTGACAAGCTATAGTCAACTATTCTCTGGCCCGAAACCTAAGCCTTCTAGTATTAAAGACTTGGCCGAGGCAAAGATTGAACAGCTGTTCAAGCAGCAACAAAGTTTGCAAGCTACACCGATCGCAGTGCTGTCTGCTTTAGATTCGATCATGATCGCCTGCCAATGCGAGCTGAAGAGTATTAATGTTGATGGTGAGGGATTGGAAATGAAAGTGACTAATGGTTCCAAACTAACGAAGAAATCACTGAATATCCCAGGGTACCAAACAAGTTTAAGACAGGAGCAACAAGATAATTCTCAGTTGTTTGTCTTGTCGATCAGACCTGTAATGAAAGGGAGGAGCAACTGATGAACGACATCATTGACAGGCTTCGATCAACATTTGATGGGTTAGAATCTCGAGAAAAGCAACTTGCTTCCGGTGGGGGCATTATCCTAATTGTAACTGCCGTATTCGCGCTTATCTCACCTATGGTGGCTAAGCATAGCGAGCTATCTGAGCAGGCCGAGCAATTAAATGCAGACCTACAGTGGTTGGAGCAGCAGCGTGAGGTTGTGGTTCGCCTTAAAAATGGTTGTGCTAGCCGGGATATTGATAAAAGTTCTGATAGAGATAAGCTAACTAAATTGGTCCGTCGTAGCCAACTTCGCTTTAACTCATTACAAAATAATAATGGAACCCAGCGGTTGGTCTTTAGTGGGTCAGATGCTAACCGTGTGATGCATCTGGCGCATCAGGTTGCTTGTGCTGGATTTACTGTTAAAGCCTTAGACGTAACGAGATCCTCTGTCACTGAGTTGAACGGTTCTATGGAGGTTGTAGCCATTGAAAGTTGATCTAAACAATTCTCAGAGCGTTATTCGAACAATTCTCCTAGGGCTTATGGGTGTGTTGGGAGTTTATCTTTTATTAATAATTACAGATATTCTAGTTGAAGATTCCGAGCCTCAGCCATCGCCGCTTAAAAGAGTGACTTCAGCAAAAATAATACAATGGAACTGGTTTGGTGGAGAGAAAGCTGCCATGGTCACCCAAGTTGTACAGCAGGGACAGTCCTTACAAGATGCTAAAATCAATGCAGACTTGTTAGGGGTTATGCTATCTGCTCAGAACGCTTCTGCCACTCTAAAATTTAAAGGGCAAGCAGAAAAGGTATACCAAGTTGGCGATAAGCTTAGCGGTTCATTAGAGCTAGTGGAAATCCAAGCTTTTCGGATTATCGTTCTTGAGAATGGTGTGAGAAAACAGGTGTTAATGAAAAAGCCCGATGTCATTATGCAGACCGAGACTGTGTCTGATACATCAGGTCGTGATGTTCAAACCCAAGGTTTTGCTCTAGCGAACATGTTTGGGGCAGTACCTGTCAACGTTTCAGGTGATACAGGGTTTAAGATAAATAATCTTTCAACAGAGGTGAAGATGATGGCGGACATCCGTGATGGTGACGTCGTACTTCAGGTTGACGGTTTATCAGTGCAGGACTTAATGGCTAATCCTGTAAAGATGATGAGTTACAGTGCGGCAAATAGTTTGCCGGTCACGGTAATGAGAAATGGTCGAGAAGAAACTATTTATGTCAATGCAGCCAGCCTGTCGGCTAAAATGCTACCAACTTTGGGACTAAAACCCTAAAACGACGAATTTAATAGGAAAACGGAATAAATAGATGATAGTTAATACTTACAAAGCACAAGGTAAGAATCGCTCCTTGACCAGAATTGGCATCATTGCATGTCTTTTTTGGTCTCTGATGTCCGAGATATTTGCTGCTGAAACGGTACAGATCAATTTTCGAGACGCAGACATCCGCAGTGTGATTGAGAGTGCTGCAGAGGTTACTGGTAAATCATTTGTTCTGGACCCAAGAGTTAAAGGTAAGGTTACTATTATTTCTCCCGGGCCAATAGATTCGTCTTTACTCTATGAGGCTATCATTTCCGCACTTCAGGTTGGTGGGTTTCAGGCGGTTGAGGATGGCGCTATCACTCGAATTATTCCTTTTACTCAGGCTTTTAATTTCGCTGGTGGAGATGGTGATAACAAACTAGTGACTGAAATCATTAAAATTAACTATGTTCAGGCGGCTACCTTGGTGCCAGTAATCAAGCCTCTTCTTAGCAATGGAGCTAGATTATTAGCATACGCTCAAAGTAATTATCTAGTGATCTCAGATATTAAAAGCAATGTTAAAACAGTGAAAACCATCTTGCAAGAGATGGATGATCCCGATCAAAACGCAGTAGAAGTAATTACTTTGAATCATATTTCTGCCGGAGAGGCAGTACATATCGCAGGCCAACTTAAACAGTTGCAAAAGCAAGAATTGTCTTTGGTTGAGGATGGACTGAATAATCGAGTAATTGTAAGTGGTCCAGGTATGGCTCGGACTGCCTTTAAAAATATGCTGAAACTATTGGATCTGCCTTCTGCAAAAAAAGGCAGTGTTGAAGTTATTTATTTGGACTACTCACGAGCAGCAGAGATCAAACCAATTATTGATGGCATGCTAGGATCGGACGTCTTCTTGCGCTTAGCGGGTGAGTCAACCGGCGATACAAAAGGAAAAGCCACCTACCAAGTCGAAATTGATGAGCTTAATAATGCATTGATTTTGGCTGCGCCCTCCGCGTTAGTGCGTGAAATTCAAAATGTGGTGAAAAAATTAGATCGGGCGCGACCGCAGGTGCTCATAGAAGCGGTTATTGCTGAATTGTCAGAAGAGCAGGCTCGAGACCTTAGCTCACAATTGGTGATTACCGGTAAGAATCGAGGTGGTTATATCTCTAATTTTGATGGCGTGCTAGCAGGTATATTAGGTACTGCGTTGAGCGGCAGTGCTGATGGTGCCAGTGCTGCTCAAACGCTACCTAAAAGTGTTATCGGCGTGGTAGGAGACTTCGATACTGACACCAATCGAGGTATTGGATTATTGGTTCAGGCACTTAAGACCGATGGACGTACTAAGATTCTTTCTACACCCTCGGTGATTACGCTTGATAATGAAGAAGCCTCTCTCACAGTAGGTGAGGAGGTGCCTTTTCCTACGGGTAGTTATGCCAATACCAATAATTCTAATAGCGTCAATCCTTTCACGACGGTCAACCGTGAAGAGGTGGGGGTGATGCTCAAGGTCAAGCCACAAATTAGTAAAGGTAATGCGGTTCGGTTAGAGATCGAGCAGGAATCGTCCGCGGTCAAAACGGGTACTGCGGACTCCCAGTTGGGAGCCACCACTACAAAAAGTACTATGCAAACCAATGTGATGATCCAAGATGGTGAAATCTTTGTTCTAGGTGGTTTAATTGAAGGAACTAGCGGTAACAGTGCGTCAAAGGTTCCGTTTTTAGGGGATATTCCACTGATAGGTAATCTATTTAAGTCCTCTAACAAGAATGACAGAGAAAAAGTCCTCATGATGTTCATTAGACCGACGATTATTCGCACCGCAAAAGATGCGAAGGCACTATCGAAGTCTAAATTTGACCATCTAATTACCCGAGATTTTGAAGGAGATGAAGAGGGCGCTGTGACCAAGCAAATCAAAGAATTTATCAATCAAGGGAAAACATCAGAAACCACTGAGTAATGGCAGGCTATGAGTATTTATTTACAGCATTTTGCCCTCAAGCGAGAGCCCTTCTCGATTGTTCCTGATCCGGGATTTTTATACCCTAGCCACCAGCATCGCCAGGCCGTTGCACACCTAAAGTACGGGCTTGACCGAGAGGGTGGCTTTATCTTGTTGACCGGTGAGGTAGGGACGGGAAAAACTACACTTACTCGCACTATGCTGCAACGTATCCCAGCCCATGTTAGGATTGCTTACGTTTTAAATAGTAAACTCAATGAGACAGATCTTCTTGCCAGCATCTGTCACGAATTATCAATTAAGTTACCAAAAAACAAAGACCTGTCTTTTTCTAAGATTTGCATTGATGCATTGAATCAAAACCTGCTGGCAAGTCATGCAGAGGGAAAAAAAACTCTAATTGTTATCGAGGAGGCGCAAAACCTTAGCAATGACGTTTTAGAGACCCTAAGGTTGTTGAGCAATCTAGAAACTAATACGCAAAAATTACTACATATACTTCTAGTGGCTCAACCAGAGTTGATTGAAATTCTAGGGCAGCAAGATCTTCGACAGCTGAATCAGAGAGTAGTATCACGGTTTCATTTGCTGCCCTTAGATAAAGCTGAGGTAGTAAATTACATTAATCATAGACTGCATCATGCTGGAGCTAGCGCGCCTATTTTTGATGCTGGTTGTATCAGCGCTATCTTTAAATTAACGAAGGGTGTTCCGCGATTGATTAATTTAATCTGTCATCAGGCATTGGTAGCTGCCTACTCTTTGGGAAATAGGAAAGTATCGGCGGCCCTGGTAAAAGATGCAGCATCAGAAATTATGGGAGATTTGGGAAACTCTGGGGGGTCTAACAAGCCCATGTTAGGGTTGCTTGTATTGACGCTAGTAGCGGTGGTGAGTCTCAACGTACCTTTAATCAAAGAAATGATTGCTCCTTATCTTGTCGCAGACGCTGTGCTCCCGGCAGGGTCAGGGAGTCTGGATATTGAGGAGTCTGGAGCGATCGAAAAAGAAGTGTTGGCATCTACTGCCGCTGCTCTTCTAGCTAGTCTCCAAGATGGCGAAGATGTTGTTCCTGAAAAAGAGGATGATATTGAGGTAATAACTGAAGAGCCCTTTCTCGTTGAAAAAGAATTGATTCAAGAATCAGTTAGCGTACCCACTAACCCTTTGGTTAACCTATTGGCACTTTGGAGCGTAGAGGCCCCTGAGGTATATACTTTTGAAGAACTTTCGGCCCTGGCGGAGGACAATGGGTTGCGCGCGGAAGCGCTTGATCAGGCCACTATTTATAATCTTACTGTTATTGATCGACCTGGTATTGTAGTACTAAAAAAGTCCTCGGGATTAGCAAAAAGCCAGATGTTAATTAATGTAGATGAGTCAACAGTATATTTATTGGAGAATGGCGAAATCGTCTTGTTGGATAAGCAAATTTTTGAAGAGCGATGGACAGGTACATACGTATATCTGTGGCAGCCTCCAAAGGACTTTCTTCTTCTTCAAGCTGATGATGTCAATAAGCCTGCTTTAATTTGGTTGCAAGCAAAGCTTGGCGCAATGTCGGAGGATTCATACAATATTATCAGTGGCGGTCGTTATACCGAGGCGGTTCAGCAGCAGGTGATCGAGTTTCAGCGCCAGCAAAATATCTTGCCTGATGGCATTGTTGGTCCCCAGACATTGATGAGGTTAAATCAGTTGACGGATGAAACGATCCCCAGATTATTCAAGGCTGATAATTAATGTCTTATATTTTAAACGCACTTAAAAAAGCTGAGAGAGATCGTCTTCGAGAGGATCCACAAGAATTGGACAATTTTGCAAGTGCCCATTGGGATCCCTATAAACCCGAACCGGTTAAAGATTTGTCTTGGTTAAAAGTTACGGTAGTGTTAGTACCATTGATCGTGTTAATTGGAGTTTATTTTGGTTCCACTGAGATATCCCAAGTGGAAGCGCCAAAATTATCACCTGCGATGAATGATTTAATACTACAAGTCGATGAATCTACAAATAGTTCCTCAAGCGAGCCATTACAGACAATTGAGACGCAACCTCTACCGATAGATCCTGTACAGATTAAAAATGAAGCCCTAGCTGCACCTGACTTAATGATTGCTGGACATATGTATCTTAATCAAGGCTCAACATCGAACCGACTGTTTATTGGAGAAAGAAGCTTCCGTGAAGGCGATGCAATAGACTCGGTCTGGACCCTGGTGGCCATCAATTCGGATAGCTTTATGATTCGTGCAGATGATCGGGTTGAGACGATTCCTTTTCGTTAATCCGCAAAGACTTCTAGCTGAGATACTTTGCCGCGATCAAATCGTTTCGCTCTCCGATAGGGGAACACATCAACGACATAACCCTCACGAATTCGCTCCTGTAGATCGGTCCAGAAATTGACGTCATAGAGTTCACTATGCATGGACTCGAACATTTTTCTCGCTTTGGTGTTACCTGAGAAAAATAGTCTGAACTCTTCGGGAAAAATATCATCAGGATTCACGGTATACCAAGTACCTGATTGCATCTCTTCTTGCTCGGTACGAGGTTCAGGAATTCGGCGAAAATTGCATTGGGTGAGAGTGGCTATTTCGTCATAATCATAAAACACCACGCGACCATGACGGGTAACGCCGAAGTTTTTTAGAGGCATATCTCCTGGGAATATATTAGCCGCGGCTAATTGTTTTATGCAGTTGCCATATTCTTCCATGGCGCTTTTCATCTCATTATCATCAGCGCTTTCTAAGAAAATATTTAAGGGCGTCATATATCGCTCGGTATATAGATGCCTTATCAAAAGTTTGTCATCACGAATTTCTATTTGCGATGGGGCAACCTTTTGTAACTCGTCTAGAAGTTCCTTTGAAAATCGATTAAGAGGAAATATAAGATTATCGAATTCCTGAGTATCGGCCATACGGCCAATACGATCATGGCGAGAAACCAGCCGGTATTTTTCACGCACTATCTGATGAGTCACTTCTTTGGGAGGGGCGAATTTGTCTTTGATAATTTTAAATACAATATTATAAGAGGGCAGGGTGAATACAGACATCACCATACCTTTGATGCCAGGTGCAACCACAAACTCATCAGATGAGTTGTTTAGATGACCGACAAGTTGGCGATAAAACTCACTCTTAGCATGTTTTGGAAACCCCAGTGAGTTGTATATTTCATAATCAAGTTTGTTAGGCATCAAATGTTTCAGGAAATGTGCATATTGATATGGAAGAGGGGCATCGACCATAAAGTGATTACGAGTAAAGCTAAATACGACGCTGAGCTCATCGGCATCAAAGAGAGCGGTATCGACGTAGAGTCCATCTTGCTCATTATTTAGAATCACTAGAGCCATTGGGAAAGTTTGGTTCCCATCCACTACTCGACCTACCATATAGGCAGCTTTACTGCGATAAAAAGTTGATTCAAGTAAATCAAATTTAATCTTGTCAGGTGTATTCTTGAGGTGTGGGGCTACCTCTTTTACAAATACGTCCATGATGCAATCTAAATCTAATGACAGATCTTCCATTGGCAAGGAAAATTCTGCCTCTTCGAGAATGCGCTTAAATGTATCGCGGAAACCCTCCCCCTCGTATCGAACATAAATACTGTACTCAGCCTCGGGCGCTTCGATTAGCTGGGAAGAGATCACATAGATAATATCGTCACTGATCTTGTCATGATCATGAATATCACTGAACACAGAATTAAAAAACGTTTCTGCGATTTCAAAATTAGGAAAATTGAATACCAACTGTGTATAGGCCTTTTTAGCCTCTCGCCAAAGAGTGAGATTTTCTAAATCTTTGTTAGTGACCATACCAAGGTATTGGACTGTCTGTGCTACCTTATCTTTGTATAGCTCCAGACGCTCCACGTTAGCCTCGCGCACACCATGCCAATCGGCCTTCTCAAATCGCGCTTTTGCGGTTAGTGTTGAATTGAGATAGTCAGCAAAATAACTACGGAATCCATTGAGTATGGTTTTCGCCATACGCCGCGCTGTAGAATTGTGTATTAGCGGTTGCAGTGCCATAAACTAGATCTCGCAGACCTTAATCTAACAGTTTTCTTAGATTATTAAGTTGCTGTTGATTATGCTTCTTAGTCGCCGGTAATTCAGTCAATTCAGCCACTGAGGCTGTTGCATCAACAATAAGTTTCTCTCCAGCCAAAACACGATCGCAGTACTGTTGATAAATTTCAGTGAAAGCAGGAAGCGCCTTTGACTCAATTTCATTGGCTAACATGTGCCAGCCAGCATCACGACCTGTTAGATAAACCGCTGGATGAGACCATTGTTGTTGAGCTTTAGGGCTGCGTTTATTACAGGCTTCTTGATAGGCTTTTCTCGGATTAGGCAGTCCAGCGGGCATACCAACCTGACGGCAGGCACTTAGCATTTTATGCAGTGTAGGTAGGTATTCACTCTCTGCGATAATTTTTTCTGCGGCACCGCAAATAGTCTCAGAAGAGAAGTGGTCTAGTTTACTCAACCAGAGTTTCTTGGCGAGATTTTCAGACTTTGTGTTGTCACCGAATGCACTGTAGTACTGGTTGTGATAATTCACTCGAAACAAAGCAAAAACCTGATTGACGGCATCAACCAGTTTAGGGTTTATTGGCGAAGCCTTAGGACGCCCAGCTGCGGTCGGAGAGCGCGTCGATGATGCTGCGATCTCGGATGCGACCTTTTGAATGTCCTTGCTGTTTGCCATTTGAAGATTCCGTAGTTAATTTACTTTGGTATGCCCACTGTCGTTTCACATACTGCAAAAATTTGGTACTCCACGAACATTGCGGTGTGCCGTTCTCCTGCCAGTATAAAACAAACTCAGGAATAATTTTTTCAGCAAAGGAACGCTCTATATTTGCCATCTGTAATACATCATATACCGCTTTCTTGGGTTGCCATTGGGAGGTGATTATTCGTGGCATGCTGTCTTGATCCATGATTCCAGTAAAGAACTGCCATTGGCGTCGTACATGATGAATAAATTTAGAGTCCCAAGTACTAGAGACATCTCCTCGATCACGCCAGTATAGAATAAACTCTGGTATGGCATCGTCAACAAAATTGCCACTGATGCCACCTTTGGTGATGAGAATATCCAAAGCATCAATTGAGGGTCTCCAGGCTTCTGTTACTGAGACTTCTTTGCTCTTTCTATTTTGAATTGCCTGAGCTTGTTGCCACTGCCGCCATACTTCTTTGATGTATTTTGATTCCCAACTATGGCGCGGTACATTTCTATCGCGCCAATAGGACACGAATTGTGGAATTTGCTGTTGTGCAAATTCTTTAGTCACTCCCAACTGAGCCAATTGCCTCAGTGCATCTTCACTAGGCTGCCAACTGCCTCCGATAGTCTTCGCTGATTTTGGCTGATTTTGCATAACCATCGAACGATTGACACCCGAGGAGTTAGCTAATGTGGATTGCGATCCAGATGTTTCGTTGAAGGCAAATTTAAATGCCTGACCGGCTGTGAATGGGCCGCCGCTAATCAAAAGCAGTCCTTTTTCATGCAAGCTTGCTGACAGCCGACGAACATCATCTTGCCCCCAGAACGGTGATAGTGTGAGGAGCTTCTCACTTGGTAGGGTTACCCAATTAAAACCATTACTGGTCTCAGGATTTCCATGGGTGATACATTCCTGCAAAAGTTGCAACAACACCGTCTCTTCAAGACCGATAGTAGCGGCCAAAGTAGGCGAAATGACAATAGGTTTTTCCGGAATTAACGACATCATATTACTGTATCAGAAAGCCACCGATTGGACGAGATAAACCTAACACAGGGCCGTATGTATATTTACGTAACAAAAATTCACCTCATTCTTCGTTATTTCAAATACTATTAGTACTGTACATAACAACAGTAATGAGCTTAAATACAACTTACTAGGAATAGGAGAGTTACGTGGCGAGCAAGACTAAATCAGCTTTCGTTTGCAATGACTGTGGAGCTGATTATCGGAAATGGCAAGGGCAATGTAGTGAATGCAATGCATGGAACACATTGTCTGAGGTGCGTTTAGGACCTTCATCAAGAGGTGGAGTTGTTCTGCGTCCGGGCTTCGCTGGGAGTGTAGATAGTGCCGTTAAAACTTTGTCTGAGATTGCCCTTGATGAAATCCCAAGAATAAGCTCAGGAACTGGCGAGCTAGATTTGGTGCTGGGCGGTGGGTTTGTGCCCGGGTCTTGTGTGCTACTTGGAGGGGAGCCTGGTGCTGGTAAGAGTACAGTTTTGTTGCAGACCCTCTGTACCATGGCTGACAGCAACAGTGCGCTATATGTGACTGGTGAAGAGTCACCGCAGCAGGTGGCTATGCGTGCAGCTCGACTAGATTTACCTACTGATAAGCTCGAAATTATGGCAGAGACATCGGTGGAGACGGTCTGTGCTATTGCCGAGCAGAAGCGCCCCAAAGTACTAGTCATTGACTCTATCCAAGTGATGCATTTGGAAGAAGTGGCCTCTGCGCCGGGCAGTGTCTCTCAGGTCCGCGAAAGTGCGGCAATGTTAGTAAGATTTGCCAAACAAACTGGAACAGTACTAATTATGGTGGGTCATGTGACCAAAGATGGATCCTTAGCGGGTCCCAAAGTATTAGAGCACATGATTGATTGTTCTTTAATGCTAGAGGGCTCCAGTGATAGCCATTTTAGGACACTCCGAAGTAATAAGAATCGTTTTGGAGCGGTAAATGAACTTGGCGTCTTCGCGATGACTGACAAAGGTTTGCGTGAAGTACCAAATCCTTCAGCGATATTTTTGCAGCGTGGACAGGAAGTGTCATCTGGTAGTGTTGTAATGGTGGTTTGGGAGGGCACACGACCGCTTCTGGTGGAACTGCAAGCATTAGTCGATGATAGTCATTTAGGCAACCCACGCCGAGTTACAGTCGGATTAGATCACAATCGATTATCAATGTTATTGGCGGTTCTGCATCGACACGGCGGTATCATGGTGGGTGATCAAGATGTATTTGTGAATGTGGTAGGTGGGGTCAAAGTGCTTGAGACCAGTGCCGATTTAGCGTTGATACTGTCAGTGATATCTAGTTTTCGAGATAGCCCCCTACCCAAAGATTTGGTTGTTTTTGGCGAGGTAGGACTAGCTGGAGAAATTCGACCTGTCGCAAACGGTCAAGAACGTTTGCGAGAAGCTGCTAAGCATGGGTTTAGTCGCGCTATCGTGCCCGCGGCGAATATGCCTAAACAACCTATAAAAGGCATGACGATAGTGCCTGTGCGAAGGGTAACTGAAGCCCTTGAGGCTCTATCTTAGCCTCCTGTTTTTTGGCAAGTTATGATCAACTCGTCATTATCACGACAAATATTAATTTGTTCTTAAAGTTGTTTGACATCTAAGTACCTCGGGCGTACATTTCCAACTCTTGCTTCGGCAACAGGTTCTTGACACTAGAAAGCTTAGTTGAAAGTTAAACGGGAAATCGGTGCGCTAGCTCCATTATTGTAAATAGCCAACCCGATACTGCCCCCGCAACGGTAAATAAGAATGTTCGATAGTAACGCCACTGTGCAATCGCATGGGAAGGTTATCGAATAGAGCAGATAGCTCACTTATGAGTCCGGAGACCGGCCTGTCGCTACGCAGACAAACCGCGGGGTGCGGTCTTGTGCTGATTGACAGATTCTGTCGTTCCGCCCTTCTCTTGCTCCTCGTATCTTTTTAAACGGAATCACTCGGGTGTGAGTGCAAGAGATCCATAATATGAAGTTAAACAAACATTACTCCGCAGCGTTTGCGCTGGCGGTTAGCTCCTTTAGCGCGCAAGTAATATCAGATACTAATGCAGAAATAGAAGAAGTTCTTGTATCTGCGTCCCTTATGCCTATCACAGCTTCTCGTTCAGCCAATGCTGTTACCGTGATTGATAGAGCGCAATTAAGAAACCGTGCAACGGTTAGTCTTAGTAATATTCTTCGCGATGTCCCTGGATTTTCAGTGAGTCAAGTTGGAGTTTTAGGATCGCAAACTCAGATTCGTGTGCGTGGTGCAGAGGCTAATCATTTGCTTGTAACAATTGATGGGGTTGAAGCCAATGACCCTTCTCAAGGTGATGAGTTTAGCTGGGGAACCCTTACTGCGTTCGACATTGAGCGTATTGAAATTATTCGTGGACCACAGAGTTCACTGCGAGGCAGTGATGCAGTGGCAGGCGTAGTCAACATTATTACTCGGACTGCTGAAAAATCCAGTGTTGGTCTGTTCTTAGAAAGTGGTAGCTGGGCTACTCATCATAGTGGATTTAACATTGGTCATAAACAAGGTGATTTCGATATTCGCTTCGGCCTTAGCCATATTGAGTCAGCGGGAGATAATATTGCTCGCACAGGTGATGAAAATGATGGTTATCGTAATACTACCTATAACATCAGATCAGGTCTGAAGTTGAGTGATCAGATGGACATCTCATTTGCTGCGCGAGAGTCTGATGGTATGAATCAATTTGACGCTGATAATGATTTTGATGGCTTGATTGAAGATCAAGACAGAGTCTCAGAGTTTGAAAATAGCACTATGCGTTTTCAAGGCGACTATTCGTCCAAAGATGGTACTTGGCAGCACAAAGTTCTGATCAGCCAATCCAAAAGCGATAATACCGCTTTTGCAGACAAGGCTAAGGGCAATGTAACCGCATCAACAAAAGATCAAATTCAGTATATCGGGTCTTTTACGTGGGATCAGGGCGCACAGAATATTGCTGCTTTAGTTGAGCGTGAAGAAGAAGATTGGATGCAGCGCGGCGAGATAACATGGGGCGTTTATGACCCTAATCAAGATCGGGAGCGTGATACTGATAGCGTGGCGGTTGAGTATCGTACGGATATTAATGACCATCTAACGCTAGCTGCCAGTGCCCGGCATGATGATAATTCTGAGTTTGACAGCGCAAAGACTTACAGAGCAGAAGCGATTTATCAATTAACAGAGGCAATACGTCTTCGCAGTGCCGTGGGTACGGCGGTTAAAAACCCAACATTTACCGAGCGCTTTGGTTTTTATACCAATTTCATTGGTAACCCAAATCTAATTCCCGAAGAATCGACAAGCTGGGAGTTAGGTGCTGATCAATTAATTATGGGTGGTGCTTTAACTCTATCTCTTACCATATTCGAAGCAGAGTTAGAGAATGAAATAGACGGATTTGTCTATGATCCAGCGACCTTTGCGTATACCTCTAACAATATTAATGGTACAAGTGAGCGCAAAGGTGCTGAACTAAGTGCGGTGGGTAATATATCTGAATCAATGTCACTGGCTGCGGCTTATACCTATACTGATTCAACAGGCGATGATGCCGTCAGAGAAGTGCGAAGACCGAGACACATTGCAAGTCTAAATTTAGGATGGCAGGCAGCTCATAATCTTCATTTAAATACCAACATTCAGTTTACTGGAGAGCAGACTGATGTTTACTTCCCACCTTTTCCGGAGCCATCACAGGTTGTTGCTTTAAGTAACCACACTTTGGTCAATATTAATCTTAATTACTCGGCGACTGAGAAGTTTGATATGTACCTTAAGCTAGAAAATGCTCTCAATGAAAACTATGAGGAAGTATTTGGTTATCAGACACTAGGTTTCGGTGCCACCTTGGGATTGCGCTATAGTATGTAAACCACTCCTCTTTTGAAAAAATAAGGCTTTTAAATATGACAGACAAAAATAGTGAGAAAGAAGAGCGACATAAGAAAAAGATGCAAAAGCAAAAGCAGAGTATTGATGCAACAATCGCCTCTGCTGTCAAAGAACAAGGGGTCGTTGTTTTACTCACTGGCGATGGCAAGGGCAAGACTAGCTCAGCATTTGGCATGGTTTTGCGAGCTCTTGGATATGGATATAGAGTTGGCGTAGTTCAGTTTATAAAGGGAGAGCAATTGTCTGGAGAAGAATTGTATCTTAAAAATGAATTACCAGAAGTAGACTTTTATCAAATGGGGACGGGATTTACTTGGGATACTCAGGATCGCTCAGGTGATATTGCAGCAGCAGAAAAGACGTGGGCCATAGTTGAGCCTATGTTAAAAGATGAACGATACCATTTGGTGATTTTAGATGAAATTACCTACATGCTAAGTTTCAAATACCTGGATGAAGATAGAATAATTAATGCCATAAAAGCACGACCCAAAAATCAAAGTGTTGTTTTAACAGGGCGTGGTGGCGGAAGTGCCATTAGAGATATTGCTGATACGGTGTCTGAAGTTAAAGATATAAAGCACGCCTACCATTACGGTATAAAGGCTCGTAAGGGCGTGGACTTTTAATTGCGTAGGGTATCTGCGCAAGGTCTCAGTATTTTGCTATGGGTTTCTCTACCCGTAGCGGTCATGCTGGGCCTTAATGCAGGTACCGTCAATATCCCTATTGATATAATTATTCATCAGAGTACTAGTCTCTTCTTACAACCATCAACCACTGATATCCACACCGACCAAATTAATACTATATTGTTTGACATCCGTTTGTCGCGCATCTGTCTGGCATTTCTGATTGGAGCGATACTTGCGATAAGTGGTGCTGTTATGCAGGGGCTGTTCAGGAATCCGTTAGCTGCGCCCTCACTTATTGGTGTGTCCAGCGGTGCATCGGTAGGAGCAAGTATCGTCATTGTTCTGACAGGAGCGTGGCTACAAACTAATGCTGTGCTTGGATTGTCAGTCGTTGCTCTGGGAGCTTTTATTGGCAGTTTTTTAATAACTCTTTTAGTCTTTAGATTATCGACTTCCACTCTTGGCACGTCAGTGACTACTATGCTACTTGCAGGAATAGCTATCAGTGCGTTAGGAGGTGCAGTTAATAGCTTACTAAGTTACTTTGCCGACAATGAAATGCTTCGGCAAATCAGTATCTGGCAAATGGGAAATCTCAGTACAGCCAATTGGACACGCGTGTCTATTGTTGCGGTAGTAGCCGTTGTTGTACTCATTCTTTTTCCCAGAGAAAGTAAGTCTCTCAATGCACTACTGTTGGGAGAATCAGAAGCGCGACATTTGGGTATCGATGTTCAGCGCGTAAAGAAAAAATTAATTCTACTGACTACTCTGGGAATAGGCACAGCCGTTGCAGTTGCAGGAATGATCGGATTTGTCGGCTTAATTGTGCCGCACATAGTGCGTCTTTTAATAGGGCCCGATCACCGTTGGTTGTTGCCAGTTTCTGCCTTAGCTGGAGGTATTTTGCTGCTCATAGCTGACACTCTTGCTCGGGTTATTATAGCTCCAGTGGAGCTACCTACTGGTATTTTGACTGCTATTTTGGGCGCACCATTCTTTATTATGTTGCTGATACAACAGCGAAGAGAGTTCTAGTTTATGGCGTTTTTAGCGGATAATATTTCGCTTCATATGTCGGGATTTAATATCCTTAGAGATGTTAATGTTGCAATAAATACAGGACAGATTACTGTTATTGTGGGGCCCAATGGCGCGGGCAAATCAAGCTTCATAAAAGTACTCAGTGGCGACATTTTGCCAACACAGGGACAAGTTATACTCAATGATAAAGCTCTGAGTGATTGGAGTCCTGACCAAAGAGCAAGAATGGTCAGTGTATTGCCCCAGCATAGCTCGCTGAATTTTCCATTTAATGCTTCCGAAGTTGTTGCTCTTGGGCGGATTCCGCATCAATCTGGGAAGGTGAGAGATACTCATATAGTCAAAGAGGCTTTGGCTACTGTGGATGCCAATTACTTGGAAAGTCGCTTTTTCACTCAGATGTCTGGGGGTGAAAAACAGCGGGTGCAACTGGCCAGAGTGTTGGCGCAAATATGGGAGCCAACCACTACTGGCAATCAGTTTTTGGTTCTTGATGAGCCAACATCAGCATTAGATCTTTCGCATCAAGTCCTTACCTTAAAGATTGTTTCAGAGTTAGCAGAGCGAGGTGTCGGTGTTGTCATGGTTGTGCATGATTTAAACTTGGCAGCTCGGTGTGCGGATAATATTATTGTGTTTGATAAAGGCACTATAGTCGCCCAAGGAAGCCCTGATGAGGTCCTTAATGAGCAACTTATATCTGATGTTTTTGGTATCACACCCTTGATATTAAAACACCCAGTCACCGGTAAACCTTTAGTGGTCAACTAATGCAGACTCTTTTTGTATCCTTGCGCGTGGCCTTCAGTATGTTTGTAACTTTATTGGCACTATCTTCGCATGCTGCGATCAGTGTAATGGATGATCTAGAGAAGGAAATAGTGTTAACAGAACCAGCAAATAAGATCATTAGTTTAGCTCCAAATATCACTGAAATACTTTTCCATATTGGTGCTGGTAGCCAAATAATCGGCGCTGATGAATATAGTAATTATCCTGAAGCCGCGAAACAAATTATTCGCGTAAATAACCATTCAATAGCCAATTATGAGCTTATTCTTTCTTTAAAGCCGGATCTCATATTAGCGTGGTACTCTGGTAATGGAGTCGAGGTTATTAATCGATTGCGGGAATTAGGGTTACCTGTCTTTGTCATTGAAACAACGAAGATTAAAGAGATCCCCGACCTATTTAAACGATTGGGAAGAATTACTGGTAATGATGCGCAAAGCATTCAGGTTGCATCTGAGTTTTCAGACAAGTTAGGTAATCTTCAGTCACTTTATGTGGACAAAAAGAAAGTGAAAACGTTTTATCAGATTTGGGATGACCCCATAATGACTTTAAGTGGAAAGCATTTAGTCAGTGATGTGATAGACCTATGTGCAGGTGTCAACGTGTTTGCAGAGGCTCAACCTTTAGTTCCTCGGGTCAATATAGAGGCAATTATAAATGCCGACCCTGAAGTTATTTTATCCAGTGGGTCTGAGGAGCGTATTGCGGGGTGGAGAGAAAAATGGAGCCGTTGGCCAAGTATTTCTGCCGTAGACAAGGGTCATCTATACCTTATTCCTCCCGATTTAATGCAGAGGCAATCTAGTCGAATTTTAGATGGTGCCACTTATGTTTGTGATTTTCTTGATAAATCTAGGGTTGAAAAATCAATAATGCCGCAGACATAAAAAAGCCGCTGATACAAATCAACGGCTTGTGCTCTTAATTGTCCTGCAATATTTTTATATTACTATATTTTGCAGTAACAGTTGAGCCTTATAATTTTCATGAAAATCTTATTATTATAAGTCGTAGCCCCTCTCATCATGCTCAACGAGATCTAAACCTCGCACTTCATCTTCCTCATCTACCCGTAATACTAGCAGTTTATCGACGAGTTTCAAGAGTATATAGGAAACAATGGCTGTATAGGCAAAAGTAGCGATGATGCCGACTAGCTGAACAGAGACCTGACTAACCATATTCATTCCCTCGTTATAACCTTGACCGCTAAATACACCAAGAGCATCTGAGGCAAAAACACCAGCCAAAAGAGTACCAAGCATACCTCCAACACCATGGACTGGAAAAACATCTAGAGAGTCATCAATTTTAAAGCGTTGTTTAATCGCTTGGGTTGCGTAATAACATATGACACCGGCACTGAGCCCGATGATGAGCGCACCTGCCGGTCCTACAAATCCCGATGCTGGAGTGATAGTGCCGAGACCCGCCACCATGCCAGTTACGATACCGAGAACTGAAGGTTTACCATGCTTAGTCCACTCCATCATCATCCAGGCTAGTGAGCCTGCTGCTGCGGATATATGAGTCACTAACATAGCCATTCCAGCATCTCCGTTAGCCGATAATGCAGAGCCTCCATTAAAACCAAACCAACCAACCCAGAGCATACCTGCACCTGTTACGGTCATTGTAAGGTTGTGCGGAGGCATCGCCTGACGCGGAAATCCTTTACGATTGCCTAATACTAAAGCTGCAACAAGAGCACCGACACCCGCAGTAATATGTACGACGGTCCCGCCAGCAAAATCTAATAGCCCCATCTCGCCTAACCAACCACCACCCCAAACCCAGTGAGTGATAGGAGCATAAACTAAGGTTAACCAAAGCCCACTGAACAACAGCATTGCACTAAAACGCATACGTTCGGCAAACGCCCCAACAATCAGTGCAGGGGTAATGATCGCAAAGGTCATTTGAAACATAGCAAAAACTGATTCAGGGATATCTCCAGCCATACTACCCTCGGTGACTTTTCCGAGGAATAAATTGTCTAAATTCCCGATGTAAGCATTCATCGATCCGCCGTCACCAAAGGCAATACTGTATCCAAAGGCAAACCAAACAATAGATGCTAAACAGGTAATAGCAAAGCATTGCATTAGAACTGACAGGACGTTCTTAGAGCGAACTAAACCACCATAAAACAGAGAAAGGCCGGGAATTGTCATAAACAGAACAAGCGCTGTTGAAGTGAGAATCCATGATGTATTCGCAGCATTTAAGTCATCCGCGAAAGCTTGTATAGGAAGTAAAGCAAGTATTATTGCTAGTGCGGTCATATTTGCCCGCTGATACTGAAAGAACATAATTTTCCCCTAGGAATAAGCACCAAATAAGTGCACAAAGTGTCATTGCGTATGTAAAATCGCACCATTATCTTCCATAAATAATGGAAGAAAGCGGTCTAGATCGACTTATATAGCAAATAAAGCAATAACCGTGCCGTAAAGGTGCGCCTGCACCTGCTAGGGGCATTTGTGGTTACTGAATGGAATGCAGAGTGTGTGTGACGTTTGGATGGCTATATTACGATTAAACAAGCCATTAGCACCCATAGACGACTAGCGAATTTCTAAGTTCACTATATAATCCCTCAGCTTTTATCCTCCTTAACGGGGTTTAGAATCTATACTGGAAAAAGGAAAGCTACACGTTATGAGCGAAGTTAACTACGAAGGAATGCGCGCTAATGTTAGTCTGCTTGGCACAATTTTGGGTGAAATCATCAGTGATGCTGAGGGAGCTCAATTTCTCGAAAAGATTGAAAAAATTCGATTGCTGTCTAAATCTGCTAAGGCTGGGAATGCTGAGGATGGAGAGAGTCTTCTGGAGATTATTCGGGCTCTAAAAAACGATGAGCTAGTACCTGTCGCTCGCGCATTCAGTCAATTTTTAAATCTTGCTAATATAGCTGATCAACAGCATAGCCATTCACGTGAGATGGATGATATTTTCTCTGCCACTGAAACACTAAAGACCGTGTTTAATGAATTACAGGCTAACAATATATCCACAGAGACGATTAATGAGTCCGTTAAGGCTTTGACCATAGACTTGGTGTTGACAGCGCACCCAACTGAAATCACACGTCGTTCGTTGATCCACAAATACGACGCGATTGATGCATGCCTTGGACAGCTTGAACTTCAGGGACAGACGCAGCGCGAGAAAGAACAGGTTTACCGTCGTCTAAGAGAATTGATCACTCAAATTTGGTTTAGTCACGATTTCCGAGTTGCACGCCCCTCTCCGGTTGATGAGGCTAAATGGGGATTTGCCGTGGTTGAAAACTCACTCTGGCGCGCTGTTCCAGACTTCTTGCGAAGACTGGATACAACGTTATTTGAAGCAACGGGTGAGAGATTGGCATTGGACGCCACGCCAGTATCTTTTACATCTTGGATGGGAGGTGATCGCGATGGCAACCCTAACGTGACCTCTGTAGTGACCCAAGAGGTTTTGTTACTCAGTCGCTGGCAAGCCGCCCATCTCTATCTTCAAGCAGTAAATCAGTTGATCGATGAATTATCCATGACTGCTTGCAATGAGACCTTAAAAACAATGTCGGGAAATACCCATGAACCCTACAGGAGTGTTCTGCGTGATTTGAGAAATCAGTTGCAGTGTACTTTGCAGTATATTGAGGAAATGCTAAAGCATGGTGAACCCTCTGTCGAAGGCACCATTACACATCAACAGCAGCTTTGGTTGCCGGTTCACAGTTGTTATCAATCGTTGATTGAATCGGGGATGGAGTCTGTCGCTAATGGAGCAACAGTGGATTTATTGCGGTGTATCCAATGCTTTGGAGTTCACTTAGTACGCCATGATATTCGTCAGGATAGTGGGCGTCACACACAAGTTTTGTCTGAAATTTGCAGTCATCTAGGGTTGGGTGATTATGAGCAGTGGGACGAGGCTAAAAAACAACAATTTTTATTGGCAGAGCTCGATAGCCATCGGCCATTAATAGGAAGGGAGTGCAAATTTTCTGAGGATGCACGTGAGGTGGTGGCGACCTTTAATGTGATCGCCCAGCAACCCAAAGAGGCTTTTGGCGGCTATGTTATATCCATGGCTAGGCAACCCTCAGATATACTAGCGGTGCAATTACTATTAAAAGAAACGGGTTGTGATTATTCACTTCCTGTCGTGCCTCTGTTTGAAACACTTGATGATCTCAATCGTGCGCCACTGGTGATTAAAACCTTATTGAGTAAGAACTGGTTTAAAAAGCACATTGATAGTCAATTAATGGTGATGATAGGTTATTCAGATTCCGCCAAGGATGCCGGAGTTATGGCCGCATCTTGGGCACAATATACAGCGCAAGAGAAGCTGTTAGATATTTGCCATGATGAAGATATTAAACTGACGTTATTTCATGGGCGGGGAGGAAGTATAGGTCGAGGAGGTGCCCCGGCGCAGGCAGCATTATTATCGCAACCTCCTGGTTCTCTTAAAGCAGGATTGAGAGTAACTGAGCAGGGCGAGACAATTCGAGCAAAGTTAGGTTTAAGTGCGATAGCGATTAAAACACTCGCCCTGTATACCAATGCTGTTCTAAAGGCTAATCTTCGTGAGCCACCAAGGCCTCAGCCACATTGGCGTGATGCCATGAATGAGATATCAGAACTGTCCTGCTCTAGGTATCGAGAATATGTTAAAAAAAATGCAAATTTCGTTTCATATTTTCGTCATGCAACGCCAGAGCAAGAGTTAACAAAATTACCATTGGGGTCTAGACCCGCAAGACGCAATAAAGGAGGTGGGGTTGAAAGCTTACGTGCTATCCCATGGATCTTTGCTTGGAGTCAAAACCGGTTGATGTTGCCTGCTTGGTTAGGGGCAGGAGAAGGCTTACAAAAACTGATTGATTCTGATCGAACTGATTTAGTTCGAGAAATGGCGGATCAATGGCCATTTTTTGCCGCTCGACTTTCTATGTTAGAAATGGTTTTTGCAAAGTCAGATGCATGGATCTCAGCTTATTATGATGATTTACTAGTGCCTCAATCATTGAAGGTCATTGGACAAACATTACGTGAGCAGTTAGCAAAAGACTCAGACACTATTATGGCAATCAACGGAGATCAGCAATTGCTAGCGAAACAAGCGTGGCCAAGAGAGTCGGTTGATCTGCGCAATATTTATATTCACCCTTTGAATGTGCTTCAAGCAGAATTACTGTTGCGTAATCGAAAAAATCCTGACGCGATGCTAGAGCAAGCTATTATGGTGACCATAGCAGGAGTATCCGCGGGATTACGAAATACAGGGTAAAGTTACGGTAAAAATTAGATTGAACTGTAATCGGCGTGACACTAATAGTTATGCCTGAGTATGGGCAAGTAAACATTTTCTAGGGGAGAGTATGAAAGCATTTTCATCAGTTCAACTCGATTTACTCTATAGGGCTTTTAAATATTTTGTCTATGGGTTACTAACGCTGAATATCGGTTTGTTTTTTCAGGAAGAATCTTTAGCGACGCAACAAACCTTTAGTCAGGGCATTACACTAGAAGACATTATTCAGGGGTTTGCAGCTACTATTGATACGGCTGCTTGGGTATTGTTATTGTTGCTGTTTGAGCTAGAAACGGCTGTTCTGCAGCCAAATACTTTATCCAAACCGAGAGTGAAAATAAGTTTTGCTTTGATTCGCGTGTTTAGTTATGGATTTATTATTTACGCTTTTTACGGTTATATTTCTAAGATGCTGCTGATTAGTGGCATTTCGCCGTATCCCATTGACGATGTTTGTGCTCTCATCGCACAGAATTTTTCAACAATTGATAACTTAGATGAATATCCAATGCTGGTTGCGGATAGCTGCAGCCCTCTTAACAACCAAGAATTATTTAAATTGAATGGTCAGAAGATCATTGGTACAGCTGATGAATGGTCAGCAATCCAATGGTTGGCGCGGGTAGATGTGATTAATTCTATCACCTGGATTATGGTGGTATTGGTACTTGAGGCAGATGTGAGATTGCAGCAGCAAAGTCGTTTTGAAGGTGCTCTGGTTTCAGTGAGCAAGCTAATTAAGATCTTGCTGTACACAATCCTGTTCGCTGCCGCCACTTATTGGGGGTTTCTGGGGGACTTTCTCGATTTTTGGGATGCCTTCATATGGTTAGTGGCATTCTTCTTCATTGAAATGAATCTATTTAAGGATGATCAGGCGGAACCAAATATTAGATAATTTAGGCTGGTTCTTTAGCCACAATTGCTAGAATTAACTTAGCGATACAGCTCAATTTTCCCTGATCATTTTCTAATCGTATCTCCCAGACATGAGATCGCTTACCTAAATGGATTGGCCGTGCTGTGCCTGTAACCATTCCTGAGGAGACTGGACGCAAATGCGTGGCGCTGACTTCTTGCCCCAGACAAAGCAGCGAGTTCGTGTCAATTACATGAGCTCCAGCAATACTTCCTAAAGTTTCAGCTAGGACGACATTGGCTCCGCCATGAACAATACCGTAGGGTTGAAAGGTACGTTTATCAGCAGGCATGGTGCCAGAGAGATAATCATCACCCACTTGGGTAATTTTAATCCCAAGATGTTCGTCAATAGTACCTTTACTCATTGCATCAATTAGTGCTGGATCAGGTGTTCGATACCAAATACTAGCCATGATTAATCCTTAAATGTTAACGAACTAGGTTTTCAGTCGTTTGTGCTTGACCCGTTTTGGTGAAGCATCCCCGCCGCTCCGTTTAACAAAGTCCTCGTGATACTCACTGTAACTACCTTCAAAGAAAACCACTTCTCCATTATCTTCATAGGCCAGAGTGTGAGTCGCAATACGATCTAAGAACCAGCGATCGTGAGAGATAACTAGTACACAACCAGGGAAAGACAGGACAGCCTCTTCTAGGGCCCGAAGGGTTTCGATGTCTAGATCATTGGAGGGTTCATCAAGCAGCAGTACATTGGCACCTTGTTTTAACGTGTTGGCTAGATGTAAACGACCTCTTTCTCCACCTGAAAGTTGTCCTACGCGTTTTTGCTGATCAGTACCTCTGAAATTAAAGCGCCCTGCATAGGCCCTAGAGGAAACTTCATAATTACCAATCTTCAGCATATCATGACCCCCTGATATAGCTTCCCATACAGTGTGATTATCATCGAGAGAGTCTCGAGTTTGTTCCACGTAGGCTACTTTGACCGATTCTCCGAGGTCGATTGAGCCACTGTCAGGTTTCTCTGTGCCCGCGATCATCCTAAATAAGGTTGATTTCCCAGCACCATTGCCACCGATAATACCGACCACCGCTCCTTTGGGAATCGATAGTGACAACTGGTCGATCAATAATTCATTACCATATCCTTTGCTAACTTTATCTAAAACGATTACCTTGTCGCCAAGACGCTCTCCCGGAGCAATATAGATCTCGTTAGTCTCATTGCGAGATTGGAATTCTTGTGAATTTAGTTCATCAAATCGAGCAATCCGCGCTTTGTTTTTTGCTTGCCTTCCTTTAGGATTTTGCCTAACCCACTCAAGCTCTTGCTTGAGAGCCTTTTGACGAGAAATTTCTTGTTTAGATTCTGTTTCTAATCGCCTGTTTTTCCCTTCTAGCCATGCCGAATAATTGCCTTCGTAGGGAATACCATGCCCTCGGTCAAGCTCCAAGATCCAGCCAGCCACATTATCCAAAAAATACCTATCGTGAGTTACGGCAACTACAGTTCCGGCATATTCTTCTAGAAACTTTTCTAACCAAAAGACAGATTCTGCATCCAAATGGTTGGTTGGCTCATCCAAGAGCAACATATCGGGCCGAGAGAGCAGCAATCTACAGAGAGCGACACGACGTTTTTCACCACCAGAAAGGGAGTTTACATCGGCATCCCATGGAGGCAGCCGCAGTGCATCAGCGGCTATATCGAGGGAGTGGTCGAGGTTGTGGGCATCCCAAGATTCGATAATTGACTCCAATTCACCCTGTTTTTTGGCCAAAGCGTCAAAGTCAGCATCCGGTTTTGCATAGTCCAAATAAACCTGGTCGAGTGCTTTTAGGGCATCCACTGCCTCACGCATACCATCCTCCACATTACCGCGAACATCTTTGTCAGGGTCAAGCAGAGGCTCTTGAGCAAGGTAGCCAATTTTAATGCCGGGCATTGGTCGAGCTTCACCTTGAATATCAGCATCTAAGGCGGCCATTATTTTAAGTAGAGTCGACTTCCCTGAGCCATTTAGGCCTAATACGCCTATTTTAGCGCCTGGAAAGAAAGATAGAGAAATGTCTTTTAGTATTTCTCGCTTAGGAGGGACGATCTTACTGACCCTATTCATTGTAAAAACGTATTGTGCCATGGGGATTTTAATAGCTCTTAGTAGGTGAGTAAAACCTGACAGTTAGTTAAAAACATTTTCATTTTACGACAGTCCATTCTAGCGGAAAGTGGCTCAACAGAGAATCAGATATTGTAAATTACACTGTTAAAATTATGCCAAAAATATACAAAAGCGAGTAGAAAACCGCCTATTTCGGGGTTTTATTTAGTGTTGATAACGTGATATGTTCCATATGTTTGCTGGTAAACACACCATGCAATCAGAAGTTTAACTAAATAAAATTAAAGATAAGGGGTAAAAAAATGGATAAATTAAGCGCTATGGTATCTCAATTAACTAGTCTTACAGTGTCTCTGATTGTTTTGGGTGTGGCAGCTGGTGTTGTTTTTGGCGACGTTCCATTCGTTGGAGGAGTACTAGGTAACGCAGTAGGATTAGTACAAGACCTTGGTGATGCAGGCTTAGTCGGACTGCTTGTTGCTGGATGGCTAATGTCTAATATGGACTAGAGTTTTTAGTTATTAAGTGAAGGGGGACTCTAAGAGTCCCCTTTTTTCGCTAAAGTGATCAAATAAGGTGCCATCATGAATAAATTTTTTAAGAAATTAACAAAGCAGCTATGGGAAGCGGTTGAAGTCCTTGCGGCGGTTCTGGCTATTTCTGTACTTGTCTCTGCCTTATTTGGGCCGGATGTGCCATTTTTTGGCGGCATCATGGCTAATATCCAAGAAGTGATAGTCTCTCTTGGGTCAGCAGGTTTAGGCGTAATCATCGCGGTTATGATACTAACCAATATTTGGAAACGCTGAAAGTAAAAGGGGCGCTCCTAAGGCGCCTTTTTTTGAGCCCAACTCTAACTGCAAAGGTTCTCAAATAGTCAATCTCTATTGAGCTTATGTAAGAGATGCTGTTGTCAGATTACGAATAAAAAATTTTCCTAAGATTACTTTTCTTTCATCGACTGAAAATGCTTCGATATTTCTGTGTTAAAACTCCATTTTTATGTCAATCTGAATAAAATCAATAACTTATAATATTTTCATTCCTGTAATTTACGTGCTATGTTCAAGATGTGCTTTTTAAAAAACACTCTTCAGACATTAAAACAAAAATAAGGGGTAATAATATGAGTCCATTAAAAGTAGTAAGATTATTAGCGGTAGTGATAGCCGTTATCGGAGCCTTTACGGCTATTCCAGAAGCAGCATTGATTATGGTGTTACTGGGTTTGGCTTTAGGTTTTTTGAGTGATCAGGCGGATAAAGATAACAGAACTTTTTATCTGATATTTGCTTTAGCCTTATCGGCAATGTCTGGAGCCGCTGGAGGTCTTCCAGTGATCGGCGGACACATCACAGCTATTTTAGGTAATATGAGTGAAATTATTAATGCTGGCGCCGTGGCAATTATAATTATGGTGATTAAAGATCGCGTAATGGAATAACAGCTAATTTTACTGAATGTGGAAGGCCCGCTATTTTAGGCGGGCTTTTTTGTGGACGATTGCTAGTCGACTGTGAAAGTCATACCGGCATGCTCGCTCAAACGCTTAATTAGCCGATCACCCATCGCTGTTGCAGGAGTTAAAAAGCCTCCTATCGGGTCTTCATCCTCAAAGTCATAAGCCAAGCATAATCCGGCTTGAGCAAGCATTTTTGCTGTACAACCATAGCCCGGATCGCGGTCTCCTGTTACTCTAACTGTTATAGAGTCTTTGTCGGTATTTTTCCCTAGTAAACTTACATCGAAATATCCAGCTAACTGCGCTGTAGGGCTAGGCCCTTCTCCTGGTTTGGGTAGAACAAAGCGCTGCATAAATTTTCGCAGAGGCGTGATAATCACACTTAACGCAAAAAATCCGAGACCGGCAGTGAGGCCAAAAGCTGATAATCGGCCTTTAATTCCTTGGCCGGTCATCATCTGTTCGCGATATAGAAAATTATCACCATAGGGCGTATCGAGAATCATATTTGAGCGTAAAACCACTCGAGCATTGATCGCTTCCATAATAAATGGGGCTGACCAACGTTGGAAATCCATATCAAATACAGGACCCTTAATGCTGATTTGGGGGTGACAAAGTTCTTTGTTTTCAGGGCAAAGGATATAAGGGTTGTTCATTTCTTTACGAAGTTTCGGATCACTTTTTGCAGCTTTTACAGCTTCAATCATACTGGCAAGAGTACCGCCAGAGGCACCACCTTTCATAGTATTTACAGCTAATTTAATATTATCAAAATATTTACCAAAGCGCTGCTTACCCTGGCGTTGTAAAAAGTGAACACCCAGATCTGAAGGGATTGAGTCGAACCCACAGCAGCTGACAATGCGCGCGCCGGAGGCTTTTGCCGCCTCAGAATATTTAAGAATCATGGCTTTAATCCAATAGGCTTCACCACAGAGATCACAGTAATCTGTTCCATTTTCTGCGCAGGCCTTCACGAGAGGTTCTCCGTAAAGTGCGTAGGGTCCAACAGTAGAAACAATGACTCGAGCAGATTGACACATTGTTGTCAGTGCAACCTCATCACTAGCATCTGCAACAATGACAGAGAGAGAGTCTGCATTGCTCCCCAAAGAACTTTTTAAGACAGCAAGTTTTTTTTCAGATC
>Ga0209659_1000380_pt1 | contig 27982 bp, 41 predicted proteins | sample SaaInlLV_10m_DNA_FD_184658 | JGI IMG/M metagenome (GOLD analysis project Ga0209659, IMG submission 184658) | Marine microbial communities from expanding oxygen minimum zones in the Saanich Inlet - SI072_LV_10m_DNA (SPAdes) (version 2) | ecosystem: Environmental > Aquatic > Marine > Intertidal... | reverse complement strand
ATTCCAAATAAGAGTGCGATGGTGATAATGTTTTTCATCTATTATGTGTGTATATTTTTTTACTCTTCATCAATTTCCACATCGACCTCATCATCGTTCGCCTCGGGTAAATCGAGACCCTGGAAAGCGAAAGAGGGTAACTTCTCAGACTGCTCGAGGAGTACCTGCTGTAGGCGGATCGTCACACCAAACTTGTTATCGATGAACCAGATCTGGTTAAGGTCGATGATGGCAAGCACCTTCTGACCCTTCTCGATCGTGTCAAGAGAGACGCGTTCACGCTGCATGTTATAGGCCTCGGGTACAAACGACCCATCACTCTTCGTGAGGATCTTGAGCTTCATGGTCGAAGGGTATTGCTCCTTACCGACACGAACGATAGGCTTGTAGAGAGCTTCCTTCAGGACAGCGACATTGAACTTCTTACCGAGCCACTCCTTGGAGTTATCGGCGACCATGTTGACAACGAGCTCGTCGAGCTGAGACATGGCCTCGTGAAACTGAGCCGATTCGGGGTTGTCGGGATCAAAGGATAGGTCTAGCGAATAGCTCGTTCGCCCAGTACCCTCATCGGTGTAGGCACTGAGACCGTAGGGGGAACGCATGAAGGGGAGTTGGACGAAGATCTTCTTGTTGTCGCTACTGTTGAGGTAGACAGCCTTTCCTCCGTTCTTGTTCTTGCGAAGCTTGGAGAAGGAAATGTTGTTGGCATTGAAATCGGAAAACTTTTGGATGGCAAGCGACATTGTTGGTTGGTTATATATTCTATAGGATTCGAAACTTTAAGTATATTTTTTTCTCCAGGTAAAATAAAATGGGTCTCTTTAAAGATTGTGGATGTGGGTGCAACGGCAAGAAGGGTCAAGAGAAATTTCTCATCTCTCTGATGTCTGCGTTGATTTTCTTCGTCATTGCCAACCCTCAAACGTTTATTCTAATGCGTCGTCTCCTCGGACAATGGGTTGCCGGGCCTAACGGCTGCCCCAAGTTTGGTGGCCTCGTCTTACACACTGTTGTCTTCATGCTGATCGTGTGGGGTATCATGCTTCTCAAGAAGGAAGCTCCACCCACCAAGGTTGTTGAGGAAGAGGAAACCGTGACCGTGGTCCCGGTTCCCATGAAGAACGCTCCTCTTCCCCTCCCAGGGATGAAGGAGGACAGGATTGAGCTTGCGGATTCGGGTCTGGAACTGGAGGGTCTTGACGTGACCGGTTCGTATGATAGCCCCGCGGGACTTTAAAATACCTTGAATAGATCATTCACCTTTTGAATGATGTTCAATAATTCATTCTTACTCTTCACGTCATCGGGCTTGATGATTTCAAATTCAATTTGGTAATCAGTCATATCTTCAGCGTCCATATCTACTGCATCTCCGGTTGACATTGTCAGGTCGATGGAAAGGTTCTTACGAACAAACGACTGTCGATGCTTGGTACGCTTCCGATCCATGTCACTGAAATCATCAATCTCCATAGGTACTTCCTTACTGAAGGCGACACGAACGTCATAGGGGACACCCTTGATTCGCTTGAAATCTTCCTTATGAACAGATGTCTTTTGTACAATCTTCTGATCACCCGATGTTTCATCGATCGACATACGAATATTGTCACGATCACGATAAAAGACTTCCTCCTGTGTCGTGTACACCTTTTCCCATCCCTGGTACTTTACCAGGGCTCGATAAACCTTGTCAAAGGTCTCCTTTCCAACATTCGTGTCGAAGAGTTTTCCATTAAACTTCCCGAGACGCATCTCAACTTCGATGTTCGGGTCATGGTGGTTCTCGTCGAACACCTTGTGGATCTTTTTGTGGACGGTTTCAATGTTCATGTTTATTCTTACAATTCCCAAGACGCGTCTTACTCTTAAGTGTTTTTTATACAAAAAATGTAATGAAGGGAATACTCAATGTTGGAAACACCTGTTACTTCAATACATCTCTTCAATGTTTAGTACACGTTCCCATCATAAAATCCTCATTTGTTGAACGAGAGTATAATGGACCGTGTTCTTTCACGACGGGATTTTCACAATTCACCAGGAAGTATTGGGATGACACACTCAAAATTACATTCAACGTGAACAATCTTTTAGAGGACTTTGTAAAAAAGTTTCCGAGGTTTGTCGTCGGACGACAACACGACGCACAAGAAGCTGTGCTTTGTATCATCGACATTCTTGAAAATTCAGTACCGGAATTGAAGAAGCACTTCTATGGTAAAAAGATACAGGAGACGATATGGCCCGGTGGGAAGAAAACACATGAAGAAGTATTCAGTATCCACATACTGACTTCAACGTCGATGAGTCTAGGGGACATGATGAGAAATAGTCTGAAATGGAACGTGTTGAATGATTACGAAGATGATGACGGAAAGGTGCATCACGTGGCGACAACGAGGTGTCTCTTCTCAGAGTGTCCATCTGTATTGATGGTATCCTTTGACAAGAGGGGGCAATTTGAAGTGGTCGAGAACATTTCCATCGACGGCAATGAATACGAACTCGTAGCAACAGCCATTCACATGGGTGTTCAGAGAGGTGGACACTATTTGGCATTTACTAAAACAGGGGACCAATGGTATTACAACGACGATGATGTAGTTAAACCCGAAAAACTACCCATCATGGCTCCACACCATCTACTCATGTACACTTTAAAAACTCGTTCATCTTGATATCCTCCTTGATGTTGACGAGTGTTCTGTAAAATGTTCTCCGATTGTTGGGATAATTCTTATCTTCACGTTTCAATAACGGTTTCCACCACATAGGTGTATCGTTTTCCATGTACATACATTCCAAGATCGCACCATCTTCCAAGAGTGGGGTGACAGCCACCTTGTCTGCCGGAATTTCACCTTCCATATACAACTTCCCCTTCTCCTGTACATACAAACGCCACACACCTCTATCATCCACCTTTGCAAGGAAATCGATGGTGTTCTTCTCCTTGGGTTTCCACTTGAACATAGTCTCGTGAGTGCCCATCAAAACTTGTTCGTTGACGGGTGTAAACACAAGACCATCGATCGGTTCCTTGACAGTGGGGAGATACTCATTCATGAAATACTTGAATTCCTTCATGACGTGAAACTTCTTCAGTCGAACCTTGACACGATCAGATTTCAGACCTATGATCCCCTTTGTCACCCGTTCCATATGATCCAGACGACCCAAAAAGTTCTCGTGACCAATGATTTTACCCTCAACCATGACGGCATCATACACCAAGAATGTGTCACCACAAAGTTCACCGTCCAAGATTGTCCCATCAAAGATGGACTTCTTGAAGTGGAGAGGTACAGAAAACATCTGAAAATTCCTGTTTACGAAAACACACTGCTTCTTCCCTTCATACATGAGAGCCACCATCATGTGGCGAACACCATCAGTCTTTTCGCATACGACATAGTCATTGTTTCGTAGTATGGGAAAATGCTTGAATTCGATGGATATGGGTTGAGGACCGGGAAACCTATCCTTCACACCCCACGTCTTCAGAATAAAATTCTTGACGTAATCATTCATAGTAAGTCTAGGTCCGTTAACTTTATGTAGATTTAACCCCTGCGGAATTGATGAGACTACTGATACACTCATGACCATAAGTCATGGTCAACTTAGCCGCCGTAAAACGCTAAATTTTGATGCCAACTTCTCTAAACTTGAAAAACATCATGTCTGCCCTAGGAGGAATTAGGGTTGCTCCAAACTTTTTGTCACCATCGTAGGACTTTAAGGTCTCGTAGACCCATTTACAGTTCATGACCCATGCACGTGCCGAAGTATTCTTCACTGTATAGATATCCTCTGAAACCTTTTCACCGACGTCGGTATCGAATTTGAGACCCATCTGATGTCTCGGTTCGTCAATACCGGAGCGTACCTTATCCTTGAACATTACCCAATCAATACCCTCTGTGACACCTGGATAGACCAAACACCCAACGTCTTCACCCATTTTAAACATTTCTTGGATACTCACTTCATCGATGCTGATTCCGAAATCAACAAACAGAAGTCGATCACTCATGGTCATGAGCTTCTCGATAGCCTTAGCCTTCGCGAAAGGGTCATCATTCACAAAGGAAATTTCATTCTTGTGACCATTCTGAATACATGCGATATTCATACGAAGGATCGTGTGAAGTGTTTTGACATGACACGACTTCGACCTAGTGACAATGAGAGTGGCAAACTTCATTTATAAACGTTCACGTCTAAACCTTAAGCCTATCATTGAGGCACCCACTGAAAGGGAGATTACCTATGTGACCCAGTGTCGTGTGAATGTGTGCATGAATCTTTCCACCAATCTTCTGCCATCGACGACAGAATGCATAATCCTCGGACAAATACCGCCTCGTATCGGGATCAATCATACAGTCGAATACCGCACAATAGTCGTCGAAATCTCGGTTTTGGTGGTCGTTTTTGCACCACAGTTCTGGATACTCTTCGTGCATCTTCTCAAAGACGGACCGTTTAATCATCATGAATCCAGTCGGTCCATCAAGAATTTCAACAAATCCATCCTTGACGGTTCGCCTCGCAGACCCAATATTGACAACGAGACTCGACGAAAGCATGGCCATGTCCCGGTCGTCACCATTCTTAACAGCGTCGGCTGCTTGATCCCACATGACAACCTTCTTAGGATAACATCCAACAGCAATGTCATGGTCGGATTCGAGAAGTTTGACAACGGATTCGGGATCAAAGTCGATGTCTGCATCTATAAACATGAAATAGTCGGCGTCAGTCTTCTGCATGAACCGCCCGACTGCGACATTACGAGCTCGGTGTACAAGTGACTCATTCTCGGTCGTATCGATCATGAGCTGAACACCCTTATTTATGAGGAGAAGCTGTAGCTTAATTACACTAATCATATACTTATCTAAACACAACCCTCCGTAGCATGGCGTCGACAGGAATACCTTTACCATTTTAGTATTTGACGCCCTTCACCTCTAAGTGCTTTTTAATTATAGTTTCAATCTTGTTTACCGTGGGTACAGAAACACCACAGGTTGAACATATCTCACTCTTCGTATGAACACCTTTGAGTGCTATCAATATGACAGCGGATGCGATACTGTTTGGTGTTTTACTCATAAGTTCGACACAGTCTTCAATGTCACTACATATCTTGGTACAGATCGGTCTATAGGTCTGTCCCGCATTGAAGTTTCCCAATAACCTGTGTACGACATCAGATGGTTTCGTCATGTAGTTCTTTTCTGTGTTGCCCATAATGGTTTCTTTGAACATCTGTGTCGTGCGACTCATGTCCTTGCTCTGAATTCCAAACATGTCGGCAATCTCCTTCGTCGTCCGAGGTACCTTCGCCAATCTACATGCGTACAAAACGCAGTTGCCCTTGATACCCGTACGGACTGCACCCCTGGTGAGTTTACTGTCGTCAAATTTCTTGTACATCATCTTGGCGTCTTTGAGTATAGACTCTGGAAGTGTGTGACACGCCTCATCTATATCTTTGTAGGCATGGAACAGTGACCGATCCTTGTGATTCATCGACATGTGAAAATTGATTTTCGCCATGCGTTTGAGTTCATATTTGGACGACATCGTCGTCGCGACCACTGTGCCTTTACCCCACGCCTGTGAGAAAAGTTCGGGGTTCGAGTTCGGGTTTCCACATCGTGACGGATCGTTAACCTTTCCATCTTCACTCACCCCACTCGTCCATTCCGGTGATTCATCAATGAAGCGGTCTTCAACGAGACCACATGTCGAACACACAGGTAACCCTTCGGGTGTAAAAACCTTTACTCCGTTACACTCCCCACAAATATTTTTATTAATGACCAGCTTTATTTCGTCTTTTTTACCGAGTGCATGATCCACCTGGTTCCATATAGCAGCTAATTCCATTCTACTGGATATGAATTATTAATTTCATGGAGAAGAACGCACTTAGGTTAGCGATTGTTCAATCATGTCGATCGTTTCTTTAAATTTCCTGGCACCTGGGGTAGAAGGTTTCCATTCTTCCCACGCCTTGTCGACGAGTTCATGACCGGGTGGTGCTTCGACAGGGACACCGTCATCTGGAACAATAAAGTCTGCCATCTCCGAGTCAGTTTCGGAGTCGTCATGGTCTTCGTAGATGTCACTGTCTTGATCTTCCACATCAATCTCGTCATAAATGGTGTACATGTTTTCACCAACCATTTTCATACCGATATCCGTAAACTTTGTTCCACTTGGGTAGTGTTCACTCACACTCTCGAATGGTGCGGGATTCAAATCACCTGTTTCTAATTGATAGACACATGCGGATTTATATAACTTGTTGGTTGGAGACAGGTATTTGACACCCAGTGTATTACCGGTGTTCATACCAACAATAGCATACATGTGGTCTTCTATACCATCTTCATTTACGAGCAACTTGACAATGTCGTCCTGGAAAATACTTTCGCGCGAAATCATACTTAGAGTTTTCGGACAAAAAATAATCAGGGCAAATAACACAGATGAAAGTTCGTATTTATTCTAAGGATGGGTGTGGAATGTGTAACAAGGCAGTAGACCTATGTGTGTCGGATGACATAGACTATGAAAAGGTAAACATGGAACGAGAACAATTACGAGAATTGTGTGGAGGTAAGTTGGATTCCTATCCTCAGATATTTGTGAACGATCGTCATATCGGTAACTATTTTGAATTCCAAGAATTCATCGGAGAAGAGTATGAACCATTGTTAGAACCGACGTTGGACCGTTTCACTGTTTTTCCCCTCAAACACCAAAACCTCTGGGACCTCTATAAGAAGGCCCAGATGTCCAATTGGACCGCCGAAGAGATTGACTTCTCCAAGGACATGGAAGATTGGAAAAACCTGACGGACAACGAACAAAAGTTCATCAAATATATTTTAGCATTCTTCGCTGGATCCGATGGGATTGTATTCGAAAACATCAACAACAATTTTGCAGATGAAGTACAATCATCCGAAGCTCGGTCATTTTATGCGTACCAAGCTCACAATGAAATGGTCCATGGTGAAACCTATTCTAAACTTATCGACAAATACATCAAGGATTCATCTGAAAAGAAACAGCTCTTCCAGGCTATACAAACGATCCCATGCATCGAGCGTAAGGCTTCATGGGCCATGAAATGGTTTGATAAGTCGCGACCATTCGCGGAACGCCTTTTCGCCTTTGCATGTGTAGAGGGTATTTTCTTCTCCGGATCCTTCTGTGCCATCTTCTGGCTAAAAAAGCGGGGCCTTTTACCAGGTCTTTGTTTCAGTAACGAATTGATCAGTCGCGATGAAGGTCTTCATCAAGATTTTGCAGTGGAGCTTTATAACATGCTCCGTCACAAACCATCCAGGGAAACCATTCACTCGATCATCAAGGAAGCGGTTGAAATTGAAAAGGGGTTCATCCTCGATGCACTCCCATGTAGTCTGATCGGTATGAATTCTGAAAAGATGTCTGAGTACATCGAATACGTGTCGGATCGACTTTTGAAACAGGTTGGTCTCCCAGCGATTTGGAACTCCAAGAATCCTTTTGATTTCATGGAGAACATTTCCTTGGATGGCAAGACGAACTTCTTTGAAAAGCGTGTGGGTGACTATGGTAAGATGGACGACGACTCTGATGAAATTGAATTTAACGATGAGTTTTAAACTTGTTCTAACTCATCTCTCGTATCTAGACTTTTACGTCTCCCGTTGATGTTTGAAAATGCACCAAGCCAACGAGAAACGGCACGTTGAGATGAACGCATAGACATGTTATCATCTTCTACGAGCACACTTAGACCATTGCACACATCGGGTTTGTTTTCTTTATCTGGAAACTGTGAAAGAAATGCCTGGATGGATATCGCTGGTATATCCGGTGAGTCACTCAACAGCTTATCATATTCTTCTCTTGATTTCATAATAAACTCAACGACATTCGTTCTATGTTTGACATCAAGGGAAATTTCCATATCGACACTCCTATAGAATTTCGACCACTGAACACACATCGCAGAGTGAGCCTCCGAAAGTGGTAAACTCTGACTAAACTTACTTATTGATGTAAGAATACCACCGAGAACGTTAAGAAAGGCGAAGAAGTATTGGATGATCATGATATTGTTCTTCGTATCCTCGGATACGTCTTCGTTACCACTTGGATTTAATACGGCGAAACCGCCTACACCGGTTATACTTGCGATGACTATACTAGGATACGCCAACCAGTCATTTTGCTTCTTATAGAATAGACGTGCATGGTTATGAAGCCAGCGATACCCCGCTGCCTTCTCGGCCCATTTTATAAGTAACTTCTCCTGTTTGTCACACCACTCACAGTCGTCGGTACTCATCGTCTACAGTACCCTGACATATTTTTCAAGTTCCGGTTTCATTTCTTGTACCCACCACTTCTTTTTTTCCGCATCCCATTTTGCACCATGGGATTTCGCAACATCTTTTTCTTCGTAGGGTACATCGAGATACACGCGAGTCATCCACTTCTTCGCTTCTTCTTCAGTTTTGAATGACTTGTATATCGCACCTGGGTATCCACTCACTTGTTCCTTTGCTTCGTCCCATGTCGTGTAAACACCTGGTTTGAATCCTTTGAAGACACTGTAAAACTTCGCCTTAGTATTCCCACCGGCGGCTTCATAGGCCAGTTTATCAACCTCTTCATTTTTGGGATCACCGTTGTGGGCTTTGACCCATTTCCATTCAACCTTCGATAATGAACGACGTACTTCGTCGATGGCTATCCACAAATCCTTATTTTTTACAACCGTGCCGGTCGAAGTGATCCAGTCGTTCTTTTTCCAGTTTATGATCCATGAACTTATGCCATTCTTGACATATTGACTGTCGGTAAATATACAAACCTCTTGAATGTTTCGCTTGTGACACTCTTCAAGAGCCTTCAGAATGGCAGTCATCTCCATCACATTATTGGTCGTATTTGATTCTTTTCCACTGAGTTTAAAGTCGTCACTTACTACACCCCACCCACCGCGTCCGGGGTTTCCGAGGCAACTTCCATCTGTGTAGATTTCGTACATAGTTTCTTAGTGCCTTTCTCTTTTATATATTGATTTTATCAAGTTTTTGCCGAGCCTTTAAAATACCAGATTTGATTCGTTTCCTCGTGTCATAGACAAAAGATGATCGCGATTTATACGGAATATCATCAATTGTTGATTCTAAATTGTCAAGGTACTCTTTGAATCGCGTGATGAAAGTACTGATGTAATGTTTTTCGTGTTCATGAAAGTATTTCCGGAGGCGGTTATCAGGTGTTGGAGGATTTTGGATACTATAATTGTTGTAGAACACATCCGTAATAGAAATATTATCGAAACGTTCACGGAATCGATATTCTTCTTCAGATTCAATACCATAGTATGCACAGAATAGACCGTCGAGATTTCCTTTGAAACATACAATCAGTTTATACATGTTCAATTGCTGAGAAATCTTTGCAGACTTTCCAAATGCATTGCATGCGTACGCATGACAGTGATGGTTCCACAAATAGAGATTACAAGTCTCTCTCCCAAGTGTAAACCAGAATAAGTCGGGGTCATTATCAAACACGATGAACGGGTCGATAAAGCTTAGAATATGTTCGGCAACATCTCTACATAAAGGTAACTCATGAACAACTTCGTGAAGGGATGTATCTCTGATGGCCGATGGGGGGTACATTTTAAAATATGTGAGAGGCGTATTTTAAATTGTACAAAATTTCAATTAAACTAATACACTTAGGTACTTAGTTGGAGAAGGCGAGACCACCCATACCCGATTGGATGCGGAGGACGTTGTAGTTGGTCGCGAACATGTTGAGCGAAGTCGCGGCACCGGTACCCATGGCCTCCTTGATCTTGATGGCAACCTGGGCGTTGTCAATGCGGGAGAAGTTGCACGTGCCGGTAGGCTGGTGCTCCTCGGGCTTGAGAGCGAAGGAGTAGGAGTAGATACCGGGCATGGGGCAACCGGAGTGGTGGTTGTACGCCTGGACCTGGTTGAAGTACTTACCGGACTGCTCCTTGAAGCGGTCCTGGCCGTTGAGAACGAGCTTGAAGGTCTCGATGGGGCCGACAGCGGCAGCCGAGGAGGCACCCTCCTCGATGAGGCGGAGAGAACCCTCGGAGGCGAAGAGGGGAACACCGGTCGCCTGAGTGAGGGGCACGAAGCAGTTGGAGTTGGTGGGATCCGTGGGATCGGAGTTGAGGACAACATCGGCGTCCGCAACGTTGGAGGTGAAGTTCCAAAGCTTGGCACGGGTCGAGGAGGCGGGGGCGGCGGCCCACACGAGCTCCTTGATGGGGTGGTTGTACGAGAGGCGGACCTGCTTGGTCTCACCCGCGACAACGGAGTCAACACCCGTGTGCTGGACCTGCTCGATCAGGTACTCGTGACCCTTCTGGGCGAAGCGGCGACGCTCCTCAGTGTCGAGGTACACGTAGTTACCCCAGACCTTGAAGGTGTTGGTGTTGAAGTACGTCTCGAACTCGTCGGTCAGATCGAAATCGATGCGGACCTCGTGGTACTGGAGAGCGATGAGGGGAAGGTAGAGACCGGGGTTGCGGTTGAAGAAGAAGATGAGGGGGAGGAACACCTGGCCCTTACCCGAGGTCATCTTACCCCAGTTAGCCTTCTTGGACTCGTCGAGGTAGAGCTCGGAGTACATACGCCACCAACGCTGGTAGTGCTTGTCGATACGCTGGCCACCGATGGAAAGCTCGGCAGTCTTGATCGCACGCTCAGCGACCCAGTTGCAGTCGTCCGCGGCACCAGTGACGGTGGCGAGGGTGGACTTGGAGGTGAGCTCGACGTACATGTCGCCGATGAGATCACCGTTGCGGGCAACAGTCACGGAGATGCGACCGTTGTTGGAGGGGTTACCGTTCGTCGTCTGCTCGATGTTCTCCATCGCGAAGTTGGTGTGACGCTTGTACACAGCCTGGAAGAAGGTTACCTTGGGGTTGCCAGTCAGGTATACATCCTGGGCACCGTAAGCTACGAGTTGCATGAGACCACCGGCCATTATGAGAGTTTTGTACTATATAGCAAGATTTTAATTTGGCCTGATACCGCACGTCGCGAAAAATAGACATTGGTCTTTTCTCCGTATACCTCAAATGACCACCTACCCCGATGAGATTTCCGAGAATCTCGAAGAAGGAGAGATTCTTCCAGAGGAGGAAGATGAAGAGATGTTCATGGATGAGGAAGTTGGTATCGACCTGGTTGACGTTCTCACGACCCCCGAAGGTGACACCGTATGCAGTGCCCTGGTAGCTTTGGTACAGCAGGTACAGACACAAAATAAAATCCTCATAAAGATTCTTGGCAAGCTAGCTTAAAAAATAGATGCGAGTATTAGTAAATCGAGGGATGAAGGACACCCACTACATATCCGAAGATGCAGACCAACTTCAATCGAATATGGAGATATTAAAGAATTCGGTCCAGTCGTTGAATTCCGATCGACTCCTAGAAGTTCTAGAAGAACAGGAGAAGGAATGGGAAATGGACAACAAGAACAATACGTCTGTTCCAACTGAACTCGGGTACAAACGTTTTTTTAGACCCGAAGAAATCAACCCAGCGACAGGGAAACCGTTTCGTATCGATATGGACCACATTTCATCCTCGCGTCAACGCGTCATCACTCTAATGGGTCACATGTATCACCGAGCAGCAGCTCTTGAAATTTCAGATTACGAACCCAACGATGATGGTCTGAAGGTTTCGGTACGCATTAATCGTCTCATTGAACAAGTAGATGATGCGTTTCAGATTGTCTTTCGCCATGCGAGAATGTATGAACGAATCAATAACCCAACGTGCATTCCCGTGAACCCCGACTCTGATCCGATTTTGTTTAGATGTAACACCATTCAGTCGGATACACTCAGTCCATATCAGCAGTCGATTCTCGCCTTTCTGAATCATACATGCATAAACAACATTCGCCGTTACAAGGGGTACTGCTGCACACAGATCATCACTCCTGAAGGATATGCCACCCGTGCATGGAAGCCCAATAGGACGATCGAGTCGGAACTGTATATGTTTTCACAAAAGGAGACGAACCGACTGAACTGGGAGAACCTTACATCCCGTGGTGCAACCATCAGGGATGTTGTTCAACACGTAACAAAGTGTTATGACATACAGTTCCCTGAGATTACCAAGAATCGCCATGTGTGGAGCTTCAAAAATGGAATCCTCATCGGCAAGGAGTGGGTTCCAAGTCTCGGTAAGTTTAGGTCCAAGTTTTATAGCTACGACAGCAAGGAGTATAGGTGCCTTGACGCCACGATCGTCAGCTGTAAATATTTCGATCAGATGTTTGAAAGTTACGATCATGTGGATGACTGGTGGGACATCCCGACGCCCTATTTTCAGAGTATCCTGGACTACCAGGGGTTTGACAAGGATGTTGCTCGATGGATGTACGTGATGGGTGGACGTCTTTGTTTCGATGTAAACGATTTGGATGGTTGGCAGATTGCGATGTACTGTAAGGGTGTCGCTAGAACGGGTAAGTCGACGTTGTTAACAAATGTGTTCCAGAAATTCTACGAGGCCGAAGATGTCAAGACACTGAGCTCCAACTCTGAGAAACAGTTCGGTCTTTCGGCCATCTATGACGGTTTCATGTTCATCGCACCCGAGTGTAAAACGAACATGAGTCTCAACCAGGCTGAACTCCAGTCGATCATCAGTGGTGAAGACGTAAGTATCGCAATCAAACACGAAAAGGCAAAGTCTATGAAATGGACGACACCGGGGTGTATGGCTGGTAACGAACTTCCCGACTATAGAGACGCGTCTGGATCCATTCTACGCCGTCTTTTGGTTTTCGATTTTCCGAAGCAAGTGAAGGATAACGATGCTGATCCACATCTCAACAACAAACTGGCGAGTGAGATTCCAGCGATTCTTCTTAAATGCATTCGTGCCTACGTCGAATACGGCCAGAAGTATGCCGATAGAGACGCATGGGCCGTTGTTCCTGCGTACTTCAAGAAGATCCAGAAGCAGGTTGCGATGGTGACGAGCTCCCTGACAAACTTCCTCGAAAGTAGTGCGGTTGATAGAGATCCGAAACTCTTTGTGCCCCAGTCGGTGTTTACCCCAGCCTATACGCTGCACTGTACCCAGACACTCAACCTGGCCAAACCTCGCTTCAACCCGGATGCGTACGCTGGCCCATTCAGTTCCTATGGTATCGAGGTGCGTGAAGAAGCGGTGACCTACAAGGGGCGATCCTACAGAAAGCAACCCGTCTTCTATGGTGTCGACGTGATTGACGATAATGAAGAAATCCTAACTAGTGGTTACTAAAAAAAATATCAACATCTAGTAATATGAGCCAGAGGATAAAGGAATTTGTCCGACAGTCTGGTGTCGAGATTCAAAGTCCGGACTCCAACTCTGACAATAATTTTGCCCGAGAACTGGAAGAAAATATGCTTCGAAGACAGCGTGAACGTGCCGCGGGTTTCCGAACACCACCGCGACAGGTGCGAGTTCCCCAAGTTCTACAGAGGAATATGATCAACAACAAAACATATGAAGGAGCCTTCAAAGAATTCGAAGAAAATGAATTCGGTGGTCTGACCAATAATAATATTCGACAGTTACTGACACCCCTTGAAATGACTAAACTTAACCCGGGTATGTTCAACGCGACAGTCGATTCTGGTTTCGGGCAGAAGGATGCCGTCGTGGATCTTAAAAAGATACTCATGAAAACACCTTTACCTAAAACAGCCATCGGCGAGGGTCTTTATCTGGACACGACCGAAATAAAGGGGTGGTACGGCTCGATGCGTGAAGGGTTCTCGCATACCCGCGAAGCTGGACCCAAGGGTAACATCGGTATCGCGTTTTTTACGGCCCAGTTTAAGATGACACTTTCTAATGACTTTGGTGAGTCGAAGGGTGTCACTGTAAACATCTACAAGAATGGAAAGATCCGCTTTTCGGGTGGCTTCGTGGGTACAAACATTGCCAATCAACCAGAGCTTATCAGACGCTACGTCGTTAACACATACACGGAACGTCAACCATTCTTTTACAACCCCTTCACTTACAACAATCTTAGTGGTCAGTTCAGGATAAATGGTGTATTCAACAATCTGTCCGTGTTAGCTCAGCGTGCGAGGATGTATGGGATCAAGGATGCTTCCTATGAACCAGAACTTTCTCCATTCCTTTATTTATACATGGATGACGCAAAGTTTATCGTCACTAAGTCCGGGAACGTTCAGATATCCGGTGCCAAGAACCCCGCTGACATGCTAAAGGCGTACGAGATTGGTAAATCCTTGGTGGAAACATTGAACGATGATGGTCAGATCAGTGTGACTGGTCAGTTCGACGAAGGTGTCAAGGCTCGTACTAAAGCCAAACCCAAATCCAGGGCCAAGGTGACACCACAACCCAAGAGAAAATATGCGAAGCGTGTGATCAACGCCAAGACCTGTTCACGCATGAAGAAACCTGAACTCATGAATCTTGCACGTCAGATGGGTGTTGTCAATTTCCGTGTTCAAGGCAACGATGGGTTCAGGGCTGCCAGGAAGGATGAGATTTGTAAAAAACTGCTCAACAAGGTTGGTAACAAAACAAACACAACGTTTCGTGTAGGAAAAAAGATTTGTAGACAGATGAAAAAGGATGAACTCCTCAAGACTGCGGCAATCATGAAGATCAATGTCTCGGCCAACGAAACGAAGGATGCGATCTGTAAGAAAATAGAAGCTGCACAAAAAATACTAACCAAGGCCAAGGCGACGCCGAAGCCGACGCCGAAGCCGAAGACTGCCTCCCCCAAAAAGCCCAACACGACCGTTCTTAAAAAGCGGGGCCTCGACGAAAATTCCATCCGTAAAGATATCGTGAAGCTCTACGGTAAGCGATGGATGGATCAATACAAGAACGTCATGCCATCCCTGAACAATGACGTCCGTGAAATGAAAACTCAACTCAATAAGATGACGAGTGGTAACAAATCCGGTGTCCCCTTCAAGAAGAATGTCGATCAGGTGAAGAAACAGGTGGTGGATAAGTGGAAAGATCAACGTAAACGTGATCTGAACAAGAAACGTATCCTAAATTCTTTGAATGTCAATGGTATACCACGGAACATGGTAGCCGCCTACAAAAAGAGTGCCTTGAACTACATCAACGTACATCAACCAACCAAAGCTAAGTTGGTGAGGTACAAGAAGACGTGGCTGAACAACAAAAACAAGAAGACTCCTAGTCCCAAACCCGTGGTCAAGGCGAAACGTGAACGGATGATATAAAGTTTCGGGTACATAGGTATACAATGACGATCCGACATGCTATCGTTGGTCGTCTAAATCTTGGTAGAACGAAGTATGGTCATGGTGTTCGTGTACTGGATGACACAGTGACATGGGGGACCAAGAAGAACTCATGGCTCGAGATGGCATCCGAAGAACTACTGGATGCCATCATCTACGTGATTGCGGATTATCTTCGAGTCGAAGAGAAAATACATGATGAAGACGCCATCGATGATAACGATCTCATCATGCATATATTTGATAATGTCAATACCGTGTCGAGTGAAAAACACCGGTCATTGTTGGTGGGTTTGATTAGCATGACACGAATTTGTTTATGAGCCGACTGGGGTCAGCAACCTGTTTGAGGTGAAAGGTGTGATACGAAAAGTCGTAACCCATGAAAATATCCTTGATCTGCTGAGACATACTGGTCGCTTCACCAAGACGGGGGATACCTGTACACACAGATACTTTTTCCAATTCCAATAAATGATCTTCCATGATGACGAAACGTTTCAGGTTTTCGTCAGACATGCCCTGATCCTTCATGTGTTTGTACATGGCCGCGGATGCACCGTCAGACATGTGGAAATTCTTGGACCCCGGTACCTGTTCAGAAGGTGCATTGAAGAAGGCGTACATGAGAACGGCCCCAATGATGAATGGGATCATTTAGTATATACATAGATTATCATATCGTCTGTCCGGTTGTTGACAACACTCGCGAATTTTCAGTAATGTAGGATCCTCCGCTACCACCATCTTTTCCGGCACGACCGTCACCACCAAGTGTACGAGCGTAACTCGAACCACCAGAACTTCTTCCAATATCACCTCCGTTTCCGTTCCTGTCACCAGCATTTGAATCAAATTGCGTGGCTACACCGTTTCGCCCTGAGCGTCCATTACCACCTGTTGCACCTGAGCCTGCGTAGTCACCACCCCGTCCACCCGCTTCGTATCCACCACCACCACCTGATGGACCACCGTAACCTCCTCTACCACCATCACCTGGTCTAACAGTTATGTTTGTGGTGGAGGGGGTATCCCCAAATCCGGGTGTTGTTTGATCCTGGAAATCTCCATCGGATTTATCACCATTAGCGGAATTTTCTACTGGATGGATTTTGCTTCCATTTGAAGCAAGATATGCCCCGTGTTTACCCATGGGTCCGTTACGCCCGGATTGTCCTTCCTTGCCCCGTCCACCGTCTCCACCGTCTCCACCGTCATAATATACCCGGTAGTCAGTATTTGTAACTTCATAGAACGTGAGATCATTATCATCGAATCTGGGGTTGTCTCGTACATTACCCTTGATATACGTAACACCATCAGTGCCAACAACGGATGATAAACCACCATTACCATATGTATAGTTTGGATGTTCATCATAAACTTTCGTACCCTTCCAATATACCCTCCATCTGTATGTATTATTATTAAATGAATCGGCTTCTCTTCGAAAATAGGAACCGGAGGAGTACACCTCGAATTCTGTGAGAACGGAACTGCTATACCCCTGTGAACCTTTACCACCACCACCACCTGATTCACCTGCACCGCCACCACCACCGCCACCGCCGCCACCGCCACCGCCACCACCCGGAAATAATGTATTTGTATAATACCCTATGTAAAGTAATTGATTTCCAGTGGTATTGTAGCCCGAAACATCTATGGCATGCCCCCCTCTTTTACCCACAGTGTTATCATTAGGTGCTGTACCACCGTCACTTGCACCTGTACTGGAAGCATCACCTCCGTTCGTACCCTGTGACGTAGCTCCTGAACCAGGGTTTCCTCCAGTTCCTCCAGATCCTCCAGATCCTCCAGATCCTCCCTGCCCTGGGCCACCGCCTACTTTACCGGATGACGTAACATGAACTATTATTCGTGTTTTAGAATTGGCTGGTAGGTCTATATCAATTCCTGGTTTACCTGTGCCATCACTTTTGAGTCCATTGGCATAACTAGAATAAATAAGTCCATTTACGTATATTCTGTACGTTTTATAATCAGTAGTTGAGACAGGGACATTTGGGGATCCCGAATCTGATAGTGTATATGGTCCATGCACATCTCCAGTATCGAACCGGTGTTCCTTAAATGCTCCTCTGAATTGTGACATTTTAATTTCTCCGGATTCAGGTATACTGCCTGCAGTATTGTTGAATGGGTTATAAACGGTGTTATAAGTAGTCGAAACCACGACAGGACCGTTTCTATAATAATCTTTGAATCCATGGGTATCTCCCCCCTGGCCATACATGTTTTGGATCTGTGAAAATCTAATCTCATCAGTGCCAGAGGGCAACACGAAAAGATTGTTGAGTCCCATCTACAATACTGTCACAAAAATATTTAAAAGAGAAGAACGAGACTATAGTAGATGCTGACTTTAGCTGCGATTTTATCAGCCCCATTCGTTTCCAGGGCTGGATACAAGAAATCCTCCCTTCTAGATCGTCCACCACCACCCATCGATACGACGTCTGAGTGGAAATTCGGTCCGTATTCCTGGAAGGTTGTCGTCGAGGCCCGAGATGATACAGGTGATGTTTATCGTACATTTGTTGGGTACAGTAAGAATATGAATATCACAGAGAGGACAGCGACTGCCTGTGATAGATATAAGAAATCGGGGACAACCTGTGGAGAACCCATCGTCGCGATGAAGGGTGGCGACTGTGACGAAACAATCTTCATGAAGGAAAAAAACAGTGATCACATCATTCGTTTACTTTTATAGGTGGTGCATCGAGGAGTTCAACTTCAAGTTTTCCATCCTCGGTCTGTGAAGGCCTGACGTAGGCTATCCGACAATCATTGGTTCGAAGAACAGGGCCAACGTTGGGCACGGGAACTGCTACGGGTTTGCACAGAAGTGCGAACATTACATTACCTAGATATTTTATCCCAAGATCGAACACTTATATTTGTCTCTTCACACCATGGATAGACATCTTCACCCACGAAGTGAATGGCATTGATTCCACTGTTGATACAATCGGTACAAATGCCGATATTATCGTCAATCATCGTGTCTAGAGCCAATGAACGACATATATCAGCCTTACTGACTTCGAGGGGTGTAAAGCTGTTGGTCAGTATGAGATCATCGAAGATGTCCGGGAAATACTTTTCGAGCCACCACTCCGTCGTATCTCTGACAACATCTTGGCGTCCTGTCACGACATAAATCTTATCCGCATTCTGTCGAAGTTTAGACAACGTGGTACGAGCACCCGGGATGGGTCTGAGATTCTTGAAGGCCTGGCTGCTATAAAACGCTCGTACCATCTTTTGAGATTCCGGTTCGGAAATTGAAAAGATGTCACGATACAGATAGGGGTATTTTTCTTTCCGAGGCAAATGAACACCGCGCCACTGAGCCATGGGAAACAAGAAGGGAACGAGTACCTCATCGATATCAACAGCTATCCTGTTCATTTGTTATAAGCGAGGGTTTATTATTTAAGTATTTCATACAGATGAGAGATAATGAGAAAAGTCCAGCTGAAGTATTCGCAACAATCATAGGTACGACTGTGAAATAAATCGAATACACGAGCCCCAATGTACTCGCGACGAGGTTGATGAAGAGAAAGGCATAATTGATGGCGTGTGTATCTTTCGTTCTGTAGACGTGAACAACTTGTGGAACGAACATGACTGTGATGAGTATTGAACTGGCAAGGCCGATATATTCTACGATTTCATCCATGTTATTCTATCACTCGTAATCTCTAACTGTCACACCGACAGGAAAACGTGGAACACCCAGTGCGGTGAGATTCTGGAATCGCACCGTCAATAGTTTACCGAGGTAGTCGTCTCTGTTCTTGTACCACTTCTCACGGTCAACGATGGTTCCTTCAGGTCTCACAGTGAACTGGTGACCGCTCTTGGTCTTACAGATCCAAACAACTGCATTGGCATCACGACCATGTCCCGTATTGGCACCTGTGATTTCATATTCTTCGGTTTGAAAATCCTTGAATTTGAGAAGGTAGTTGCTTCGCTGACCCACTTCATAGACACTGTTCGGATCACGAATCATTGTACCTTCGAATCCCTGTTGCATAAACATTTTATGATGGGCTATCATGTCTCCATGCTTTTTGACACCAAACATTTCAACATATTCATAATGAGGGTTGGAAAGACCTTTAACTCGGTCCCATCGTTCGTCAAATGTCATACCCAAATTCTTGAGATCAAAGAAATCGAACACGTAGAACTTGAGCTTCAAGGGATCAGTCTTGAAGGTGCTCGTGAGTTCCTCAAAGTTCATGTTGGGGTCATAGGCTTCACCGTCAACGTACTGACCATCTTTGAGCCCCTTACCGAGAATCTCAGTACCTGGTACAATCTTACCAGTCCTCGAGATACCCCCATCCTTGGAGACGAGTAGGCGAACACCATCCAATTTGGGTTGGACGTAAAAGGGTTGACTGATGTATTTCTTGCGATCTTCCCATTTATTGGCGAGCATGGGCAACACCTGATTGCACTTGCTATGCTCATTGTTCCACATGGTCTGGGCTCTCTTGAGAGCCTTTTCGTAACCAGTTTTAACATTGGTTCGAGACTCAGAAAACTTATCACTCCCAACAATACCAGAAACTTTCACGATGTCGGCGGTTCCATCGTTAAGGTCCTCAACGCGAATGTCTATGTAACGGTCATGACCATATTTGTCTTGTTTGATAAGGCGTTCCATTGTACGGAGTTTTAAATTCTCAGCTTTAAATAGATGTCTGAATTACCGGTTATTAATTATGGTAGAATGGAACGACTTAGGTTGCCAGAAGACGAAGGTTTTACACTGAATACAGCATGTATCATCTTCATATGCCTGGTAATTTTGGGCCTATATAAGAGACACGTCGACATTAGTCAGTCGCGTGAACGATCTTATATTTTAGGCATTTAGCCGACGGGAGGTAGATATCCTTCTTCATCAACTTTTTAAATTTCTTTTCTGGAATCTTCGTTTTTTTCATGTAGATATCTTTGATGGCTTTCATGAACTTTGTACACGATTTCATCTCATCCTTCAGGTCTTCATAGTTTCCCCAGAATTCACCCGTCGAAATTTGATGGATCAATATTTGTGCGTTTATACCCATTCGTCGTTCCGACCCACCCAATAACATGAAAGTCGCGGCACTGCAACACGATCCCTGGGCGATGGTCACAACCTTGACCCTCGACTTCTCGATGACATTCATGGCTGCGATACCAGCGAATAGGTCGCCACCTTCACTCATGATATGTACACGGATCATCGGTGTGTATCCGAACATGTCGGCAGCCTTTTTCAGTACATCAATCTCAAGCTTCTTGAAGTTTTCGGTAAAGTCGAGGATGCTTTCCTGTGTGATCTCTCCATAGAAGAACAGTTCGTTACCGATCGTCTTCACGGTGGTCGACGTCTCCTCGTTGTCCTCTTTGGATTGCATGTTTGAGACCTTTTTTTATATTTGTCACGTCTCTTTGTTTTAACTTAGTTATCGTCGCGAGGTGATTCATCACATCGAAATCTTGTGGTGTGATGTCATAGTCTAATAGTCTGTCATATCTACCGAGTTCTGCATATCTCTTTAACAGACACATCTCTTCAACATTGAGACGATTTCCTGATTTCCGACGTATTTCATTATACTTTTTGAATCGCATCTTGTAGTTCCCAAACTTTGTCCATGCACTACCAGACCTCAACTTATCCGGATCGAGTGTTTCTCCCAACGAAGCCTTCGGTATTCGTATACCTGAATGAATGTAGTACGGGAGTAGTGACCAGTGACCGTTATATATACTCGTATCAAACACGTCAGACTCCGACAACGCGTTCGTGACTCGCGTAATGTCAACACCCTTCGATTCTATGTAATTCTCCTGTAACGTGTCGCATATATGACCGTGTTCTGGTATCGAATCTAACCATGGGAATGGTTCGTCTGTACAGAGGATGTCTTTCACGTATTCTTTCGACGATTTGAAATCGTCTATTTGATCGTAGTTTTCAAGATAATGTAGAAAATTTCTAACAGACCCTTTCGCTTTCTTAGCAGCTTCCAATGCACCCGGTTCAGATTTTATGTTCAACAGTTGTTCAACATTAAGAGGTTTGACAAACACAATTTCGAAGTTGGGTAACATGTAGGCAGATATGGATGTGACAATCGTCGATCGACCATTGATGGTACCGCACTCGACGATGTGGTCAATCAGATTTTTGTAGACGAGAGGTTCAGCATCGTAGTCTTCAATTATGATCGGGGCATGTGTATCCTTGAGATACTCGACGGTTGTCTTTTTCTGTATATCTATACAGGTTTCAATATCAACAACTTGGTGAAGTAAATGTGTCTTACCAACACCTGTAGCACCACATAGGAATATATTCTTGTTCGCACTCAATAACTGTTTCATCCGATTATAAGCTTCTTCGTGTACTGTGTCACCCCGATCATTCTTTTTTTGTGAAACAATTTTAATGAAGCGGTCCATGGATGATCTTACTAATCAGGCCATAGATTTGGTGCTTGAGAATGACGCACTACATAAACGTGTCGTCGAACCTTTAAAAAGGAAAATACTTCCATATGCTGCTTGTGTGTTCATCTTCAATGTCATACTCTTCATTCTCGTGATTCACCTCGTTCGACGTCTATCGATCCTTCACGACTCTCTTCCTCGGACTGTAGCATTTTCCCAACCCTAGCGAATGGGGTGTCTTCTGTGATGGCAGTCAATACCTGGATGGGTCGAACATCTAGTATCTCAGGCTTGATGAAATCTGTTTCTTCATCCGGATAGGAAGCTTCGAAATCCTTGATGATGTTGATGGGTACAGGAGGCGACTGTTCGATGAGTCTGTCGTATTCTGATTTACATTCTTCTACAAATTTGAGTCCATCCTTCTTTCTTTCTTCGCGAGGAAGTGCCAGCATAAGTCGGATGTTTCTGGATAAGAGACCGTAAGATAACGCAGCCGTCCTGTGATTTTCCATGAGTTCGTTGATTTTTAGAAATTGCATGATTGTCGCGATCAGGCCCGCTACCAGATTCATACCACCAATCACAGAGGGGACGATTCCCCGTATACCCTCTGGAAACGACGTTTGTGCAAAGTTTGCCGTCCCTGTCACGGTGGACAAAACAATGACTGGTAGAGTGAACCGCATCGATAATGTCTTGTACATCAAATAGGCACGATGGTTCATGAACCTGTAGCACGCAGAGGCTTCACCCCATTGTCTCAATATGTTTTCATGTTGGTCGTTCCACGATTTTTTCATCGTCTACTATATATGAACATTATCTTCTTCATTCATGTACTGATATTGATCGCTGGTATAGTCGTGCCGACCTTGGTGAAAGATGTTCGCTGGCTTGAAATGTACTCACTCTTCGTACCTTTCGTATTCTTTCACTGGATCACGAACGACGACACGTGCTGTCTAACACAGCTAGAGATATACTTCACAGGACAAGATAAAGCCAAGACCTTTATGTCTCGTGTACTTGATCCCATATATAACGTATCTGATGATGCATCAGGGCGTCTAATTAAACTCGTGGCATTCGCTCTGTGGATGCTGGTACAGGTTCGTCTTGGACGTATACACACCATAATGGGACTTAAAAAGTAATCACCTTGTATACATACATGGAGGCAATCAGGAATTCCAGGCTTATCAACAAGGAGAACTACGTCAACGAGATTGACAGGATCTACAAACGAATCGATGAGCTACAGGATAAACTCGAGGATGTGGACGAAAATGACGATGACCACGTGAGTCAGGTTAAGCTTGATCTGTACCCTGAGCAGATTGAACTTCTTGAAGACAAGGCTGAGCGTCTGAAGGAGCGTTTTGAAAAAGATGAGGAACGTTACGAGGAAATTCTTTCGGAACTCGAAAAGACTGAAACGACTGAATACAACCTAAAGTATCTCCAGTCGGAGCCAGATCCTCACACCGAACTCGGATCCATTATTCGGTCCATCACCCGGGTCTTGGTAAACCTGAACGAGTCAAATGAGTGAACACTCACCTTGAAATTGTAATGTATAATCATACATAACGCGTCAGCTATGTCATGTTGGCGTTCATAGGGGATATCGTTGATGTACTTACCCGCTATGGATATACTTCTTTCCTTGCGTTGATCGTAGTCAAGATGACTCATTCCAAAGTGTCGATGAACACTTAACGGTGATATGAGAACAACCTTATCCATATATATGTAGTGTAACAAACTTTCAATGTTTGTTAGACCAGCAGGAGGTTGACGCTCGATCAGTACCTTGTCAACTTCTTTAAATAAGTGATCATAGTCCTTTAAAAACAATGATATGATGACTGCCGTATCATTCGTTTTACCTATATACTTGTATTCACCCAGGTCAACCTTCTTTATATAGTCGATCGTAATATGGGGACCCTCACATGTTGCCATGACCAATCCCATATTTGTGTAGCCTATGTCAACCCCCAATAATTTCATGGCTTAATATAAAGATGAAGATTAACTATAAGCTCGTCAACTCACTGGTTCTCCTTTCGATTCCTGTCATCATGATCTACGCGATCATGAGGAATCCAGTGGAAGTTGAAGTAGAAGTTCCTGTTCCGGTTCCTGTTCGTGTACCTGACGTTCGCCCTCCCCCTGAATTCAGGGGTCCCCCCATCAAGAGATACAAACCTGGTCACTTCCAACAGATTGGTATTCTGACAAACGAAACAGGTGAGACACTGCCCCTCTATGGTCGCGAAGTTCGTAATCGCCGAGACCGGTACCACTACCACACGACCACACAGGGTGACCAGGTGTATCCCATTCCAGTGTCGATCGATGGGCGTGAATGTACCGAGGACATTGGTTGTCCCGAATTGTACGGTGGCGAAACGGTCACAGTCTTTGGTAAAGACACACCATTTATTGTGAAGACGTACCGGACGGATAATTTTTTCTAATCAAATCAAATTCTCGCATGATGAGTGAATTTCCAGTCTGAGCTAGAAATGCCTTGATCTTCAACAGTTGTAGTACTGTGTCGTCATCCAAGTGATGCAAAAAGCGTCGCTTCGCTTGAATGTCGTCTAATTGACTCTTTTCTTTCTGCCCCTGTACATAGGGCCACGTGTGTCGTCGCAATTCGTTAAGTTCTCCTCGTAAGTTTACGAGTTCTGGCAACACAACTTCTCGTATGAGACGATTTGTTTCTTTTAGATCATCAGTGTAAGACATGTTTTTATGTCGTTTATTTTCTTTATAAATGATAAATGGACTACCAAGATCTCAAGAAAAAGGTGAAATCCATGGGGCAACGGGTAACTAAAGATGTCAGAGGTAAACGTGTTCGTCTCACGATTAATGAACTTCGTAAGAAGGTTAAGCGTGACATGAAGAATAGAGTGAATGACGCGAGAGAGACAATCGCCATGTGTAAGTCGATCGTAAGCGTGGGTGGGAGACCTCCACCTCCACCTCCACCTCCAGGCGTTGCTAAGAAGCCAATTATCAACAACAAACGGGCTAAACTTATGTCCGAACTAAAAGATGTCCTGAAAAAGAAAGGTCTTCGATAATTAATTATTGGCGTTTACCGGAGGATACTTTTTTATGTTACGCTTCTTGAATGGGTTTCGCTTGAGAGGAGTCCGAGCCTTGACTCCAGTCTTTTTAGACGCTTTCAGAACTCCTGTGAGAGCCCGCTTGTTGTAAACGTGGTTAATCTTGTTATTGTTACCCACGTTTGTCTGCACATACACTCGTTTAGAAGCGGGGATGTTTCTTTTATTAGCCTCCATCACGTTTTTGTTGATGAATTTCTTGACATTCTTGTTCAGCTTGTGGGGCTTGTTATTCGAGTTCGCGTTAGAATTGTAGTTCGAGTTCGAGTTCGAGTTCGAGTTCGAGTTCGAGTTCGAGTTCGAGTTCGAGTTCGAGTTGAAAGAAATGGCTCGGCGAACAGGTTCCAGGTTATTGGTACGACGAACTCGCCTTCCACGGATAACAGGACTATTATCGAAATAGCTACGAATTTCTGCCCACCCGTACTGATTATCATTATTACGCGATCGTCTTGGACTACCCATCCGTACGTTATTGTTATTCATTCTTACCTATAACGGACATTTTTATGAAAATGCGATACCAAATCGTTTCGTCATGTACTTCTTCGCCAGAGGTAAAGAAGGTTGACTCCAAAGTAACCACCGTGACCAGAAACCAGCCGTCGCGACACCATTGATGCCCCATTTTTCCTTGTCACTTCGGCTGACATTCAACATTCGTTTATGAATCATTCGATCAACGGCTGGGACAGTTCCTCCGTGTCGTTGAACATATAAACGCATTCGTGTAGGATCCTTATGGATCGTGTAATCAGAATAGCCTCGACCACCAAAGTCAACTTCACGACCATCTTCGAGAATCGCTCTGAACTTCTTTTGGGGGTTGGGACTCTTGATGAGTCTGACCTTCATTACTATAATTAGACAAGTTTATTCTGCTTGAGGATGATGTACGCAAGCATGAGAACCTGGACAACCTGGAACACAGTGAGGCCGAAGGGCATCTTGGGGACGACGAGCAGCGTCTGGACCTTCTCCTTAATGTCCTGGATTTGGGGCTGGTACTTTTCGCGACGGTAATACATTTATATACCCTGAGATTTTTATGCACCGTTGCAGGCACTGCAATAGTTCTCGACGAGCTTCTTCTCCTTGCCACGCTTGAGCAAGAAGATGTGATCGTACATGTGAAGCAGAGTCATCGCCGTCACAAGTAAAATTGCGGGACGGTTACCTAAGTTCTTCGTGGAGACGAGTACAGCGATCAAAATCCCGACGATAATTGTCTGTGGGACAGTGAGAAACATTTATAGTAGACGGAGAAATTAAATGAAATATTGTACTGTCACAAGCTATATGTCCAAGGGTCCACGTGTCGTGAGTGATAATATATGTTGTTCTGAAAGGCGTCTTCTCCGAACTCTCTATGCGAAATGTATGAAGAGTGGTAAAAGGCCGCACCAGTTTACACAATGGCTTCATAGAAAATATGGGCAATTGATCGTAGAACGAAAAACGGTATATGGAGACGGGATTTCGTTACCGTGTGTATTGTGTCGAAAAACCCTTGACAAGCACGGTGTTCGATGGTGTGCCCACGATGGAAATAAGTGGGTGGATAGTATTTTGTGTATTCCGATACCTTCACGTTCGACGAATAAACAAAAGAGAATGCTAGGATTTAAAGTTTAATCAAGATGTTTTCTACATACTGCCTTGTACATGTCACTCCCCCCAATGAGTTCCAATTTTAAGTCTGACACGATACGCTTCGTGAACGGACCCGGTGTACCATTGCTACATGTCATACACAACGCCGATAACTTTGTAACGTCGCATGCAAGTGGAATACAGTCGATGAGTTCTCCAAACTTTCTTTGAAAGGAGTCAGCATCAAGGCCAGCGAGGATGACGTCCTTTTTTAGAAAAAGACAGAACTCGACAAATTTTTTGAGACGAGGGAAAAATTGTCCCTCGTCGATCGCCACGATATCCGCGTTTTGAAAGGTTGGTCGCTCTTCTAAACTGAAGAGATCGTGTACCTTGTGACAGTCAAAATGGACATTATCATGGGTCTTGAGAACTTCATCAGGAGAACGTGTATCTTTGGCGGAGTTGACGACTATGATATTCTTATCAGTAACCTTCAGACGCTTAAGTCTTCGTATGAGTTCTGACGTTTTGCCGGAAAACATATTTCCCATAATAATCGAGAGACTCATTTCTTCCTAGATATTATAATCTTGTATTTTTTATATGGGTCTCGATATTCACGCAGCCACCATCATGGGGCACCAGGGGTACTATAATCCCAGGACTGGCCGCGTTAAGTTCGGAGGGTGTATATACCCCAACATACAAACGGCGATGAAATATTTACGAATTAAATAACTTTAACATATACCGGGCGTTCAGTACCTATTAACGATAGACCAACCTGTAATACTCTTCGAGCGAAGTGTGTCTTTACTTCGATCGTACTATCCTCGATATATTTCCTTGAATTCGGTCTATGATGATCCAGAACTTTCTTCATAGATAGAACGCGTCGGAGAGAAACTCTATTACACATAGTCGTATTTATCTTCAGCTTCACTCGCTCATCCAAGCTCCATATACTGTTGAACATGGAATCTAGGCGTTCTGGTGTAGTATGATCCGTTATCATAATCTTACATGTTCGCATCCTGTTCTTTCTTAAGTTTTTTTAAACGCTTTAATTCACGAGAAAATTCCACAATGTTAGTAATGGCTAGACTGGCACAGAATAGAATAGTCTTGGTGCCTATATGCATACACTATGATGGATTAATATCTTTATCATAATTAAGATGTCTCTGAGCGATGCTCAGATTACCAAGAAGGTCGGGCAACTGCGTAAATCTGAGGACAAGATCTACGCACCCCTTAAATATTTCAGGGGGCTCACCACACTCAAGGAGGTCGAGACCCGCTACAAGAAGATGCTCAAGCGAGACTACAAAGATTTCAAGACGGACAAGGGACAGAAAACAAAGACTTCTTCCTACACGCAAAA
>Ga0209659_1000350_pt1 | contig 29138 bp, 53 predicted proteins | sample SaaInlLV_10m_DNA_FD_184658 | JGI IMG/M metagenome (GOLD analysis project Ga0209659, IMG submission 184658) | Marine microbial communities from expanding oxygen minimum zones in the Saanich Inlet - SI072_LV_10m_DNA (SPAdes) (version 2) | ecosystem: Environmental > Aquatic > Marine > Intertidal... | reverse complement strand
CAGTGAAAAAAAATTTGCTGCGCGGATTTTTTAGGTGAAGTACTTATAGAAGTGAGGTGGTGATTTAGCATCACTCCATTTTTAGCTTTGCGCTGTGTAAGTTATTGTTTTAATTATATTTTATATGCCCCGACCCCCCTCGAGAAAAATAAAAATAATTCTCCCCGATGAAAAAAAATGAGCGACCGTTTAGATCGCTCATCGGATCGCTCATCGCTCTGTGGTTGTGGTCTAGGCACACCTGACTCCCTACGAGTCTCGGCTAGCCCCTAGTGGCTATTAGAATACAATGTCTTCTACACTACGCTCTACTGTACACTCTACAATGTTAGCTGCTTGTGTACTGTCCACACGTAGCTCTGTGGGTATGTTGCTGCCCATAAACACATAGGGCTTGTTCCATGCACCTACCTCTATGTCTGTGTAGTGACTGCGGCTAAAGTAATCAGTCATAGCATCATCGTCGTTAAAGTATTCAGAACCTTTCATAGCATCCAACAGCTCGTTAAGGAAGTCACGTGCAACTCCGTTGTAGTGTGTGTCAATCCAGTACACGTTTACATCAATGTATGTGTCTCTGGCGTGCATGTAAGGAGCAAAGTCAATGCGTCCTGAGCGCAGCTTCACAACTAGAGTGCGATGGTTGCGCACTGCAATAGAACCTTTCATGTCGTACTTCTTAAGCACAGCTTTGATAGCTGGTGCTAAACGTTTCTTGTCTGCTTGTGATACATATGCCATTGTGTGTTCCCTCTACAATGTGTTGCCCTATATAAACATATTAACATCTAATTACAGTGTGTCAACCTTTTTCTACAGTTACTCTGTGATGAGCACGACCTGAGTAGGCGCTTGCTGATACACCTGCAATGCGACAGCCTTTTTCGTGTGCTGATTGTTTGTGCAGTGCCATTACTTCGCCGATCAACTTGTGGTCGTAATATACACGATATCTCTCAAACATCTTATCCTCCTAGTGTTAACAAGTTCCACCAAGTGTATTGTGCGCCTTGGCCGAAGTCGATCCAGCCTAGCGCAAACACTGTGACCACAGCGTATGTGATGTACTCTCCCATTACCGTGCCTCCCTGGGGTCTAGTGTCACAGTTGAGTCGAATATGAACTGAGCATACTCGTCATCGCAGGTTTCTAGTACATGCGCTTCCCACTCGTCGTGTGTTAGCCATTCAGTGGGGAACTCTTTCCACGCAATGTTATTCTGCATGGTTTTAGCAGCAACGAACGCAATAGCATCCTGAATGCGGTCAACACCTTCGACTATATAGTCGGAGCCACCTTTCATCTTCCAATACGCATTGTTGGACGCAAACTTACCGTCTGTGTCGTGTGCGCCGTAGTTTTCTAAGTGCTGTGTGCGGATTACAAATTTCATGTTAGCCCTCGTTTGTTTTGCCCTATACAAATACTATAACATCTAATTTGGATGTGTCAACCAAAAACTGCGTATTCGTTGTTCTTTTTCAAGTGCCATTTCTCTACTACAGGAAGACCAAACTCATCTTCGTCTACAACGATCACAGCAACAGTCTTCTTAACATGCGCAAAGCGGTAGCCTGTCATGCCGCATACACCGCCGCCACCTACCCAAACCTTGTGTGGGAAGTCTTCGGAAAAGCCTGCAATGGGTTCATCGTTGAGTGAGTACTCAAAGTAATTGCCCGTGTCCTTCTCTACGAAGCAACCAATTGGATCTTTTGTATAAGTGTAATAAGCCATGTGCGCCTCTTTGTGTTGCCCTATACAAATACTATAACATCTAAATTAGATGTGTCAACCATTTTATTAAAAGAAATGCCCCCGCAGGATGAGGGCGGTCCTGCGAGGGCTAATCGGAGCAGAGCGTGAGGGCGGCGCTTCTTGCTCCTATGTGCTGCTGAACGAGGGTATCCAGCAGCGGTCAACTGTTATACGGAAGGCTGAGGGCTAGCCACGTCGCATAACAGTATTTTCGGCCATTGCTTCCCAACGTGTAGGAAAGGCTTTGGCCAAGTCTGCGATCTTAAGGACAGTCCGCAAACTCAGTTCTCTCAACTTATTCTTATTAATATCAATGAAGTCGATAATATCTTGCACGACCTCATCGGAGAACTTATATGAATTTAGCATTCCGTCATTGGTGATCTGTTTAATTCTGAGCATCTTATCTCGATCAGTGTCGATTGTAAGATCCATGTAGTGGCAACGTGACTCTAGTGCTGCTAGGTGCTCACGCAACTTGCCTTTGACCTTATCAAACTTTAGATTGGTTACAAAGATAGCTGATGCCTTAAACTCGAACGAATCTGGCACACCTTCGTTGCGCAACTTGAACGAATCAGTGTTCCAATGGATCATACGCTTCTTCTTGCTATCAAGTGCTGCCTTTAGGATGTTAAGGCTTAGTTCGTCGTTGAAGATCGAATCACAGTCGTCAAACACCACAACGTTGCCCGCATCTGCCATGCTGTAGAGCTTGCAGTACAATCCAATGGGCGACATCGCACCTTTGATCACTTGATACTTGCGTGAGCCGCCTAGTGCTTCTAGTGTCTTGTAACGATCTAGTACTTGCTCAATACCATGCGACTTGCCTACGCCCGGAGGTCCTGACACAATCATTGCACGTACATCGCCTTTCTTAACAGCTTTGGTCATGTCCTGCAACATATCAAAGCGCTCTCTAAGACGTTCTACAACCTGTTCGTCCGACTCCACTCGTTCTACTTGGGCTTCTTTCGTGTCTACAATTGTGTAGTCCTCCGGGCCACCACATTTGATTTTGATGTTTCTAGCAGGAAAGCCTGCAACTGCTGATCCGTCTACTGTGACAAAGCCTCCGCCAGTGCCCACTTTGAATGCTTCTACCAAAGGAAAGACCAAGCCTTGCATGTCTGTGTCTTTGCCTCGGATCTTATACGTACCGTTTTGGATCTTAATGTTTTGCATATTGCCCTCTTTTGCCTAACTGTTGTATACAGTATAACACCTAACGCAAGTGTGTCAACCGAATTAATAGTAAAAGAAGTAAAATATTAATCTAATCATAATATACCACACAGCCAGCTGAACTGCTACATACAGCAACGAGCTGAACACTTGAACAATAAATCCACACTCTTCGTTGCACTCTGAGCACCGCGGCGCAAAGAATCCTTTTGTTAGTGTGTGACAGTTGATGCAAATCGCCATTTCAATCTCCTTTGGTACCCGCGGCCGGACTCGAACCGGCACGCCTTGCGGCCACAGATTTTAAGTCTGTTATGTCTACCATTCCATCACGCGGGCTAATAATTGGCGGTCCCTATAGGATTCGAACCTATGACCTACTGCTTAGAAGGCAGTTGCTCTATCCAGCTGAGCTAAGGAACCTTTGTTTGTTGTTTACGCTCCGTCATCCATTTCAAATTCGAACCTGTACTGACGAGCCAGTTCTGCTTCAGCATCAGCTTGGCGCTGTTGCCACTTCTCCATAATACCGTCCATAGTATCCGAATCGGAACCATAAAGTGCAATGGTATCTAGGTCTTGTACAATTTCAATTAAGTCATTCATGTCGTTGCCCTTCTCTACATTAAGTATATAATAACACAGCCTGCAATAGCTGTCAAGTTAAATATGTCAGAAGCGAGCGAAATAATCGCCCGCTTTAGGTATGCAGTCATACCTCCTCTCCAATTCCTAGCCGTGTAAGCAAGCTGGCTGTTACCTTCCAGCGTATGCCTGTAGTGCTGTCCTCTACTAGCACAGTCTTAGTGTTGACCTTCTTGACCTTACCTGTTACTGTAGCACCGCGGCGCTCTTCAAAGCTTACTACATCTCCTGGCATCAGCTTGCGTGTTACTGTGCGAGCAATGTATGTTCGCTGGCTCTTGACAGCTGCAATCACTCTATTAAGTTCATCATTGTCCATGCGCTGGATTTGATCTAGTACTGTATTAATCATTGTCATAGTGTATTCCCTCTATGTTTGTTTGCCCTATACAAATATTATAACATCTAATTGATGTGCGTCAACCTTTTTAGGCAATTATTTTTGCGTGTCGTTCGCCCGGCAGCAGTTTGTAGGTGTTGCGCTTGGCGATAGCATAGCGAAGCAGCTCTTGCCGCTTTTCGTTCATAGCGCTCACATCGAACGGTACCTTTACTGTCTCTAGTTCGTATGCCAGCTGTGATGCTGCATTGCTTATCACATCTTCTGGATCTACCTCTGCTACGTTGCGGAGATACTGCATTGCCTGTTGGAGTTGTGCTTGATTCAGTTTCATATTAGTGTGTCCTTTGATTATATGTCTATAGCAGCGGGGCCTACTCGCGTAGTTCTAGATCTTCTTCGTATATCTCTTCACCTGAGTCGTACCAGTCTGCAATGCCAAACTCTTCTGCTAAGAACTTGAACTGTGGATCTTGCTCATCATCCTCTAGCAGCTCGTCGCAGTTTTCGAACACAGTGTCTTCACCTTCTGAGTCCCATACACCTACAAACCCCATACCTGGCTCGAAGTATTTTAATTGAATATAGCATGAGTCCCAGTCGTCAGCCAACTGCTGGAATGCTGCAATGGGTGGGCTCCAAGCTGAATCAAAGTATCCTTCGATGGTAGCAGTGCCGTCACCGTTGTCCGTATACTCAAGACCTTCTGTACTGATGTCCCACTTGGTGCCCCAAGTCTCGCAAGCCTCACCGTGTGACCATTCGCCTTGGAGTGGAGCAATCGCTTCAAGCAAGCCTTCGCGATCTGCTTCGATCACAGTCTTCAGTTCGCAAAGTGTTGACACGTTGCCAGTGATTGATAGTGTGTTTGTGCACCAGTTAGGCATAGTGTTCGTCCTCCCCTAAGATTTCCGTATCAACAATGTCTGGGTGTTCGAATGTGTAGTCGCAGTCTGCGATGACTTCCTGTTCGTTTGCGTCACGCAGTATCTCTAGCGCCACAGTGACATAGATGCGTCTAGTGTTATCTGCTCCGGGCATCTTACACCTCCTCCGCTTCTTGTGCTTCTGCAAAGCGGAACAAGTCCAGTGCAAGTGTTCTAGCTTCGTCACGTGTAAGCGACAAACTGCTGAAAAACTTGTCTGCTGACGTCATTGGACCTAAGTTGCTTGGACGGGGAGCAGTTACTTGTACCTTCTGCTCTAAACCTGCCCAAAAGCGTGTTAGCGTAACATCTTGTGTGCTGCTGCGTAATTCTGTACTCATTTGCAAAACCCTCTTTGCTGTGTTGCCCTATACAATTATTATAACACCAATTTTGGCCGTGTCAACCTTTTTATTCGTCTAGTTTGGCAATAACACTAGCCAACGCACGTTCGTCAAAGCCGCCCACATGCCACTCGTAGCCTTCTACGGGTGTGTAGCCAGTCTTCCAATTGTAGATGGTTGCGGTGATATATTCTTCCCAATACGAGTCGTAAAACTCAACAACCCACTCTGTGTTTACTTTTTCATTTGGATCTGGAAGTGTGTAAGTGGGCGCACCAAACGCTATCACCAAGTCTGCGTAGGTTGTGCGTACTGTGCCCATCAAGCTGGTGCCTGTGGTGTTGACTGTTACGCCAGTTTCATGTACGTTAATCATTTGTGCCCTCTTTGTGTTTGTGTATACAAATACTATAACACAGCCCTAGAGCTGTGTCAACCTTTTTCTAGCTGGTGCAAGCTGCATACACAGCTTCACGCACGGCGGTGTCCATTGCTTCTTCGTATTCACTACGCTGGCTGAGGTCGTGCAACTGGCGCTCTGTCCAGTCCCACACTTCATTACGGTCCTGAAACTTTGCAAGTGCTTGTGCTGCGCTTACAATTGCTGCAACTTTGCGGTTGCCGTCTTGTGTAAACATATTGTACATGGAGCCCTCCGTTTGTACGTTTCTAACTATACATACACTATAGCATATGTATAAGCAGTTGTCAAGTACTAATTGCTGCAACTTTCGGAATTATTTTCCAGTTGCAGCATATAGTTGTTAGGCAGCAGTGTATAATAATTGTCGGCAACGCACACAACGTTATCCTCAATTATATGCACTTGCCCAATTGTTAGTGCAGCATTGTTTGTTTTCAATTGCAGCGCTGCTAGTTGTTGTTGTGTAATTTGCATAGTAGTGCCCTCTATGTTGTTTTGCTTATACATACACTATAGCACAAGTGCGCTATAGTGTCAACTGTTTTTATTTGCGTATTACAATTTTTCTATTGCGTTTTCTTCAACATCCACTATATACACACTTTCTCCTTGTGTGTTGTACACAGCACAAGCTTCTGCTGCTTCATCAAATGTTGCGTAAAACTGTGTTTGCTTGCTGGTAAAATTTATAATAGCGTATTGCATGTGTAGCCCTCCAAATGCGTGTTACGTTATACAAGCACTATAGCATAAACTACAGTGCTTGTCAAGTGTTTTTTATTAGTATGCTGCAAAAATATTTGCTACTAAGTTTGCAAATGTGCTGTCGTCTGCAGCAGCGTCGTTACACGCATCCTCAAATTGCTCCGCTATACACTCCCTATATTCTGTGTCGTAGCACAGCAATGCTTGCGCAGCTTGTGCTAGTGTAAACGTAAACACAGCACTATCGTCGTCTGCTGTGTTGTACAGCATTTGCAAATTGTCTAGCACTTCCATTGCGTCCTGTAAACGCACAAAGTACTCCTCCTCGTCGTCTGTTACGCAGCTTGCGTTTAATGTTGTTAACTGCGCAACAGTGTTTGCAATAAATTCTACAATAAACGCTTTGTGCGCTTGTGTTAGTGCAAAATTTGCAACAGTGTTGTTGTTTAAGTTTGTGTAAAATTGTGTGTTTACTGTGTACATATAAAGCCCTCATATGTTGTTTTAAGTTATGCAATTAATATAACACAAGCAGCGTACTTTGTCAAGTAAAAAATGCGCTGCTGTGCAAATTAATTTAAATTATGCTAATACGTCATATGCTGCTTCTATAATATTATGCGCACAGCTGTCTGTAGCAAAGCCCTCCTCCGCTGCAAAGTCAATGCTGCTGCTGCACATAATAACATCTGTTTGCCAATTAATGTTATGTTGCTTAAACACTGCTGCTAATTGTGCTGCTGTGTCTACTGCTGCAACTTGTACGTTGTTAACAGTTACAACAATTACTGCGTCTTGTGCGTTTAAAAATACGTTGTTTGTTTTTGTAGCTGTATTTTGCATATTTGCTCCTAAGCGTTTAAGTTTACGTTGCACGTAGTTGTACACACGTTGCAGCGTTGTTTGCTATAGTGCAGTGCTGCGTGTGTGTTACTATGTGCTATACAAGTAGTTTAACACAGTTTACGTATTGTGCAAGTTTTTTTTACTGAAAAGTTTTGTTTAAAAACAAACACTTAGCAGAAAAATGCAAATTAAATTGTTGTTTGTTTTCAATAGGTTAGCTGGCCCCACCTTGGTTAAATTCTGGGTGTTACTGTATACGTTTTCCCACCTATTGAGGTGCGCAGCCAGGCCGCCGCATCCTGGGGTCGACTGCAAACGGCAACTGTCTCCCCGGTTTGCTGTAGTACAACTATATACATCACATGCTCCAATATGTTTCAGTTGCGGGCGACATGTGTGCAGGTGTGTTCACACTCTCAGTGTAAGCTTTGCCTGACATAAGACTTGTGCGTGTACGTGTCTTCTCAATGGTCTTATGGAAGTATGCAGCCTCTGCAATGCCGAACCTATACTGCGGATCATTCACGCTTGCCAACATGTCCGCTCTGTATCGCTTGCTCATACGTGTCAACGCCGCCTTTGCCGCTGCCATAGTCTTGTAGCTCTGCCGATGATCTGCGCGAACCTCTCCCGTGCGTGTATTCATCTTGCCCATAATCAACGTTGAACTTCTCTCGTAGATATAAAACATTGTAGCCCTCTTTGTTTCTAACTATACATACAGTATACGATCATTTGCTATACTTGTCAACCATTTTCTTGTCAACAAGCACGATGAACGGATGACACTGATCATCATAGTCCGTCATATAGTTGAACTCAGCATAGTGACACACACGCATAAGATCCATGGGAGGTTGACGATCATAGTAGTAGTAATAGCCTATAGTTACTAGTGTGAGAGGTATGACTGCGAATTTCATATGTGTGTTGCCCTTGACTAGTATATATCTCTACTAGTAGTATACAGGGTTCTAAGCAGCGGGGCCTATAGTGTATAGTACCTTTACAACTCAGTGTAAGCTGTTGAAAATACACAGTAAATACTGTACACAAGGTACTTTACACAGCTACGTATGGTGTGTATACTGTAGGTCAAATGTGGCTTTTCAACGATTTTTATCAAAGATATCAAGAATTTGTACAGGATTCTTAATTTTGTTGTGAACGGTGACGAGAGGCATAGTTCAAATACTTTTCCTCAGCTTGTTCTCAGCTTGTCTCACCCTATCTACCACCATAGCAGCGGGGCCTTTACACACTAGCTACCGTAGAATTCACCCTTTATCCATCTTGCTATACTACTAGTATCGTACACGTATTCCTCATGTATATAACCTGCTAGTAGTATACGCACTAGCATTAGTTCTGCTTCTGTACAGTTATGAAACTCGAACTCCCATACTAGTAGACCGTTCTTGTTGATGCCTGTGAATGTTGCTTGTTCATCTACTAGTGTGCGAGCCTGTGTTTGTAAGTGTATGGGAGTGTTCCAGTCTATATCTAGAACTACACACGCAAGCAGCGGGGCCTTTGTCACTATGCGTTAACAGTATACTCAGCTACGTCAATATCCCATACATCATCATAACTAAGTGTCCATGTGCGTATAGCACGTTCGTCTTTTACTTCTAGTAGTCGTGCTTGTGAGTCTCTACGTGCAATAAGTCCCCATGACTCCCATTCTCCTAACAGCCATTCACTAGGGTCTTGTGGTATACTACTAGTATCTAAAGGTTCATTGTTGTCGTTTAAGTATGTGCGTACACGAAACTTACATGCGTATGACTTTCCTGGTTCTAGATCTTCTGGTTTCATGATGTGTTCCTTTGTTACTAGTAATTATTTGCTACAGGAATTGTTCGTAATAAATATGAGTGTATAAGGAGAAACACTATGAGTACACAACGCAGCATAAATGTCGTTATCAATATTGGCGATACTATACTAGTAGGCAAGGCTCGCAAGCCCGCTGAAGTGACTAAAATCGAATATCACGAGCGCAGTGGAGAAATAACTCTGAATACAACACAAGGGCCTCGCAAGATGTTGACCTTTGCTCTGCAAGACTAAATACAGTATGCGAGTAGAAGAATTAATTGAAGGTAGAGAACAGGATGTGATGGATTGGAAAGCATCACGTGATCTCTGCACAGGATCAAAGCCAGACTCAGCTATAGGAGCTTCAGCTCTTGCTTCATGTAAGTCGCAGGGGCTACGAAGACGTTCGGGCAACAAGAGTCATTTGATTAGATCAAGCGGAAAGCAAAAAGCCTCTAGAGTTACTATGGGTGGAAAGAAGATACGTGGCAAGAAGTATGGTGGTAGTATACCCGATTACGGCAGCGGATCAAAGTCAAAGTCAAAGAAGAAGTAATTGGAACTAGATCGAGGCATAACCCCAGGTACACTACTAGTGGCTACACCTACTATACAAAGTGAATACTTTAGAGAAACTATTGTACTGATTACTGAACGTCAAGAGTCAGGACATTGGGGATACATCATCAACAAAAAGACCATAGCGGAAGTGCGTACAGCAGTGCATCAGCATGGGCTTGAATGGCCTTGGCAAGACTTTATGTATGAAGCAGGACCTGTTAACAGAAGCGCTATGGTTATGCTACACTCACCTGAATGGTACAGCTCTAACACTTTGCCTGTGGGTCAGTACGCTAGTATATCATCAGACAAGTTTATGTTTGAGAAGATGGCTGGTCATAATGTTCCTATGCACAGACGATTTGTATTTGGACAAAGTGTATGGGTAGAAGGCCAGCTAGAACGTGAGATCAAGGCCAACAGAAGTTGGTTGACATTACCTACTAACCATGCTATTATATGGGATGAGAGTCCTGATCAGTGGAAACACGCTATAGAGATCTGTGCAAGCACTACGATGGACCAATACATATAAGGAGAACTAAAATGTTCAAGACGTTTAGTACTACCCTTTTGTTAATGTTAATAGGCAGCGCCAGCATCTCGCAAGAGGCAGCACCACCAGTAAATCCATTTGCCAAACCACCAGAGCAAAAACAAATTGCACCCGAAGATCAACCACAGATAGTACCGCCAGGAAGTATGTTCCAACAGCAGACTCATGTGAAGATGGTTATTCCGTGCGGTCAACAAGGACAACTAGATTTATATCTACGAGACAAAGAGAAACAAAACCCTCTTGCAGTGGGCAAGACTTTTGTGCACCTAATAGGTCCAAACAACGTTGAACTACGCACACCCAGCACTACACTAGTATATGTAGGTGACATGCTGTCAGAAAATGCTCCTTGGAGTCTAGTACTACTATTTCCAAATGGCTTAGAGTGTTTGCTAACAGTAGGCAATACATTTACGCCAGTCAGCAGCAACTAACGGAGAGGGTATGGGCGACACACTTGTAATTAATGCAGACGGACAGCCCGTATCCTTCCTTCCTATATCAGCAGTGCAGTGGAAAGAAGCTATCCTCTACATGTATCACGATAAATGTACAGTGCTAGACTGGTATGACGATTGGGTAGTACGCAGTGCTAGATGGGAAACACGAGTACCTGCTGTGATTATGCTCAAAGACTATTTGAAGCGCAGGACTACTCCGCGTTTCTCTAAACAAAGCATGTATCTAAGAGATATGTACACATGCCAATACTGTGATAATCTATTTGCAAAGACAAGTCTTACTGTTGATCATGTGATACCAGTAAGCAAAGGCGGCAAGCTTCGCTGGGACAATTGTGTTGCAGCATGTAGCCCATGTAATGTTGCCAAGGGCAACAAGACACACATGAAGCCTAAAACTATCCCCTATACTCCTACATACTTCGAGCTTGCTCGTAAACGTATGCAGATGCCAGTGCAGTTAAAGCACCCTAGTTGGGAGACTTGGCTTAAAGTATAGATAAATATCGATATGAGATATTTAGAATTCAAAGCTTTAAACGAAGATTACAAGACTGTTACTGTAAAGTTTCAACAAGAGGACCCTGCCCCTAGCATAGAAGATATCAAGGCTGCAATGTCTCAGTTCAAGCAGATGCAGCAGCGTTTCCAGGGCAATGAAAAGAATATTGATTACTGGGGCAAGCAAGGCTGGCAAAACTTTAAGAGTTTTATAGATGCTCAGTCACAGCGCCCAACTAAGAGCCAACAAAAGAAACAAGTCAAGAGCCAACGTGGGCGAAGCATCACACTAGATGAAAACGACAAGTGGCTAATCGTTATACCTTTAGACAAAGAAGCATCTTGCTTCTACGGCAAAGACACAGACTGGTGTACAACTAAACAGGATCATGATTACTTTGATCAGTATTTCTTTGACGACAAGACTACACTAGTTTACTATCTACACAAGAAAACAGGAGCCAAGTGGGCAACAGCGTCAAGATATACTAGCAAGGGCGAGCTTGATAATGAATACTTCGACAAAAACGACAATCATCTAGATCCAGAAGAGTTTACACAACAAACAGGAATAGATCCAGAAAAGTATATCCAACGAGCACTAGGTCCTAGTGTCCAAGATACTGCTACTGGTGCAAGAGGCAAGATCCAGCAAACTAGAAACAATATGAAAAAACTGCTCAAGGTTGCTAGAGATACAGGCACTCCTAACAGAGAGCTTGAAACTCTTATACTCAACACAAAAAATGTTGAAGTGGGAGAACAATACCTAGACGGTATTACAAAAGGCGGCACGAAACAAGTAGAACTTGATCAAGATATGCAATTATTTGTATTAGCAAGAGCAGATCAACACATAGCAGATATTTCAAACATCACAACAAAAACTCTAATGAAGGCTGCAAACATGTACACTGACTCGTTGTCTTCGTTCAAGGGTGTAGATATACCGTTTGAAGTTGAGAAAGCAGCAATCGATAAAAACACAATGAGTGTTGAGTATATTCCTAATGCAAGTGATGAAGCATTAGAATATGCAATTGACAAAGACCCTGATATGATTGATTCACAAGTGTTTATTGATCAAGGTACAGAGAAATATGCTAAACTATTACAGCGAGCAACTATTAATGCTGTAGGAGATAAGAACGAAGCTCACCCAGACGAAATATTACGCTGGCTACAATCTATATTCAGTATACAAGGAGCAAACGACGAGACTCCTGTGCTTATTAAACATCTTTGGCACTACTGCCGTTGGATAAGCAAATACTATGCTGACCACAACGGAACAATCGCTGTTAATCGATACCTACAGTTTCTAGTAAGGCGTCGCGACTTTCCCGAAGACACAGCTAAAAAATTATCAAAAAAACTTACGGATTAAATCTAGTAATCTTCTTCCATCGTATACTATCTACCCAAACACTCGGTGGCACGTATAGTCTATCTGCTTTTACAATGCTTCTATCTAGTATCTCCATTGCATTAGAAGAATAAACCCAAAGTTTCTCAATCTCAATGCTTTCGAGTATTGCAAGATTATCATCTATTCGTTGTGTAGAGTAAGTATGAATAGCAGTAACATTTGGAAAAGGTGAAAAGTCTTGACGATAACGGTCACCATGTAGCCATACGTAATCGAAGCAACCATCAATAACTATATCATCTGCACTATCATATCGTTTGGTAGTATAACCTAAGGTATCGAGCAGTCCTTGTGTCTTCTTGCCTACACAGTCTATGGTGATATGTTTAGGTATGCTATGTTGATAACATTCAAAGGCACTACGGTGTGTTATAATATAACGTTCAGCCGTAGTGCCTGGATTGATCTGAGGATAAATCCCTTTAAATGTTTCTATAGGACACCATACTTTGGCATCGCCCTTAGGACGATATATTTGTGTGGTTACTTGAACCATCCTATTCGTTTACCAGTGTCTTGTCGTGTTTCCCATTCAACAACTGAGCCCGGATATCTCCAAGCCCAGATTGCTACCAATGCCATAAAGCCTCCGCTCCATGCCGCCGCTTTAATGTTTTCGGTTGTGATCCAAAGGAACAGTAACGAACTAGACATTACTAGTATCATTGCATATTTGCCTTTGGTAGGAAAAACTCTACGTTGGACCCAGTTTGTTAAGAACGGGCCAAAGTATTTGTGATTGTATAACCAATCGTGCATCTTCTTAGAGCTTTTCGCAAAGCAATAAGCAGCAGCAACTAGGAATATACTAAAAGGTATACCCGGTACAACAACACCAATATAAGCCATGCCCAAGCAAAAAAAGCCTAAGACTAACCATACATATTTCATTATAATTCTCCGTGTCTAGCAAACACATCTACTAGAGCGTCTACTAGTTCATATAACATTTGGTCTGTGTGTAGGGGTGTAGGTGCAAACCTTAGTCTTTCTGTACCCACAGGCACAGTTGGATAGTTGATAGGCTGCACATAAATGCCATGATCGTTTAATAGATCATCGCTCATTGCTTTACATTTCTTAGCATCTCTAACTAACACAGGAACAATATGTGTTTCGTTTGGCATAACCTCTATGCCTGCTTGAGTAAGCAATGTTTTAAGATTCTTTGCTACTTCTTGATGCTTGATTCTAATCTCATTGTGATCACGTAAGTATTTTACACTGGCCATCGCTCCTGCACATAATACAGGAGACATACTAGTAGTGAAGATAAAGCCTGAAGCAACTGAACGGATTGAATCAATTACAAGCCTATTGCCTGCAATGTACCCGCCGGTTACACCAAACGCCTTGCCCAGTGTTGCATTAATTATATCTATCCGATGGCTCTGTCCTATCATATCACAATAGCCCGCGCCCTGATTACCATACAAGCCAACAGCATGTACTTCGTCAATGTATGTCATTGCTCCGTACTTCTCTGCTAGATCACATATTTTTTCAATTGGGCTAACATCGCCGTCCATGCTATACACAGACTCAAAAACTACACAAGGAGTATTACCTTCTTCGACACTCGCTTTTAGTTTCGTCTCTAGATCTTCCATGTCATTGTGTGTCCAGATCTTTTTCTTAGCTCTGCTGTTCCGCACACCCTGTATAATGCTTGCATGGTTTTCTGAATCACTTAGGAACTCTATGTTATCTACAATCTGTGCAAGAGCGATAAGGCTCCATTCGTTTGCAACGTAAGCACTAGTAAATAGTAACGCTGACTCTTTCTGATGTAGACTTGCTAGTTCGTGTTCTAGTGCAACGTGATAGTGGCTAGTTCCACCTATGTTGCGTGTACCACCTGAGCCAGCACCTGTCTGTAGTAATGCTGTTTGCATAGCATCAATTACAGTTTGATTCTGTCCCATACCAAGGTAATCATTTGAACACCAATTTATGATTGTTTTAATTGAATAAGGCCCATACCACAGTGCTTTTGGAAAATCTCCTCTTTCTCTAATGATGTCGTTGAATACTCTGTATTTTCCTTCATCCTTAAACTCATCAAGTAGCTTCCTAAACGGTGTAATGTCAATCATAACTAGTTCCTTTTGCAGTTAATTAACTGCTGCTTTTATTTATCCGATGTCTGTAATAATACTAAATACAGTATAGGAGATTATTATGCGAGCAACAGACATTGTAAGACAGGTGCTTGACCTACTAGATCAGTTAGAAGGACAACATGATGCAGAAGGTATTGAAGGCACTGTAGAAATACAGGATGATCCGGCACATATTGAAAATAGATTTAAGTCTATCCTTGCTATGCTAAACAACGATAGCTTTGGCGAATACTCAAATACTCCTAATGAAATTGTAGCAGATGTAAGCGCAGTAACAACTGACGCAGGCGGCGGAGTAAATGGCCCTAAGGATCCTGCAGACATTAGAGGTAACTCAACTAGAATTTATGGAGAGAATGATGGCAGCAAATAATATATCAACTTTACCAACAAAACGAGAAAGACAAGAAGCCAAGCTCGCACTAGCAGGACAAGATAGAGCAGACCGTAATGTAGTGCAACCAGGGCGTTATGCAGATGTTATTGCTGACCTAACACAACTGCCTACACTTTATAAAGCAGGCGACAATAACACAAACAATGTAGATGATAATGCAAACATAGGCGGCCTTAAACCAGGCAGGCCTTGGGCTGACTAATGGCAGTTAAAGAACCTAACAGCACTTCTTATACACATCCGGATGAACCTAATTTATTAGATTTGCGTACTTCAATGGATTATGATTCGTCAGGTCAGCCTGTGATACGAACTTCAGTTATCGGAACTGAAGTAAATCCATTTGGTAAACTGGTTCTCAGCGTCGATGATGATACGGTACAGCACACATCAACCAACAGGCGTAAAGTAAGTAACTATGAAATCACCGAGTTTAATACATTTCAATACACAAAAGACCCACTGATCTGGGACGAAGAAGTTACTGGCACCGCAAGTTCAACACTTGATACACACGAAGCAACTCTTGTAATGAGTGTTGGAACCACCACCGGCGATAGAATTGAAAGACAAACAAAGAGAGTACTTCCGTACATTCCTGGACGCGAGAACGAAGTTATAATGCATTTCAAGTTGAATGCTCAACAGACAGGTATTGTAAAACGTCTTGGTATATTAGATGAAACATCTGGAATTTATTTAGAAGATGACGGAACAACATATAATGTTGTGTTGCGTAAAACAACAGCAGGCGGTGTTAGCGAAACAAGGATTGCAAGAGCAAACTGGAATGGAGATAAACTGGACGGCACTGGTAGTAGCGGTATAACTTTAGACTTTACAAAGTTCCAAACACTTGTTATTGAATACAACTGGTTTACTGGACACGCTGAATTAAAATTCATCATTGGCAACTATACGCATCCTATCCATCAATTTGAATTTAACAACAGTGAAGATACTGTTATTACCAATACACCTTTCTTGCCAATCAAATGGGACATACACAACACAACAGGTGCCGATGGCACACACACCATGGAGATTTCAAGTTATGCCACACTATCAGAAGCAGGACAAGTTCCACTTGGTGTAAAGAACACAGTTACAACACCAATCACTGGCATAACCTGCACAGCCGCAGAAACATTCTATCCGATACTGAGCATTAGATTGAGAACGGATCGCATCAAAGGCATTGTGTTGCCTCAAAACTTTCAAGTGGCTGCTCTTGACAATTCGCCATTGTTCTATAAAGTGTTGTTGAATCCTGTTCTAACTGGGGCAACCACTTGGAACACATACGCCGACACGCACATTGAATACAACACCAATGCCACAGCAGTTACAGAGGGCGATTTTGTCATAGATGCGGGTTACATTGATCCCAATGGTCAGGGCGCTAAACTGCCACTCGACACAACGTCCGCATTGCAGTTGGGTAGGGAGAGCATGGGAACAACATCGGAAATCATAACAATAGCGGCCGCGACAGGCAGTGCAAACAAAGATGTTTATGCATCATTTGGTTGGATCGAGGTAAGATAAATGGCAGTTTATAACACAAGCAACGAAGCATACGACAACGGCGAAGGACTAACAGAAACATCCCTACTGACATTGAAAGATGGAACGGTTGTCGATTCCGATAATCCACTTCCAGTGGTAGGCACTATTAGTGCCGGCACTATTGGTGTAGAGCCTTATGGATTGCGAGTAGCAAAGGGCGACATCGCAGGAACATCTTCGGTTCATAAATTTGGATACAACTATGATATTGACAAAGACAGTGATCCAGAAACCGTGTGGACAGCCGGTGGATTGTATCCTTGGGGCGATCTAAACAGTCCCATCACATTATACATCAAAAGTGATGATAATGACGACGATGGCGATATTGAAATACAAGGTTTGGACGCCAACTGGGATTTGATTACAGAAACAGTATCAATGAACGGCACAAGCAACGTCACAACAACAAACACGTTTCGCAGAGTATTTCGAGCCAAGTATGATGGTCCAGCGAGTGGCGGATATGCTACGAACAATCAAGGCACAATCACAATCAAAGATGGGTCAGGTGGCGGCGCGACCACAGTCGCACAGATTGAAGAAACCCAAAACCAAACGTTGATGGCTGTATATACTGTTCCGAATGGCAAAACTGCGTATATGACTAAGTTTAACATTGGTGTTGAACACACAAAGAAGGGCGCTACATTCACGCTCTATATGAGAGAATTTGGCAGCAACTTTAAGATCAAACACCGCGCGGAAATCAACGAAGGAACTCACACGGTTGACTTTCCTGTGCCTCTCAAGATAACAGCAAAAACTGATATCGATATTGTGATTGATCAGGTCGGTGATAATGATACTAAAGTTTCAGGTGGCTTTGATCTGTATTTAGTTGACAACTAGAGGAGTTACATCAATCAATGCCCAATAATATACCTAACAGCACAGATTATATACACCCGAATGAACCTAACCTTGTAAACCTACACAAGACTATGGAATACGATGCAGAAGGAAAGCCTCTGATTCGTGTTCGTGTTGACGGCGCTATCACTGTTGATGAATTAAATGTTGACAATGTTGAGATAAAAAACGATTCCGGTAATCCTATTCCTGTTAACGGAACAGTTGATGCTAATATCTTAGGCGGCACTATATCAGTAGATAGTATTCCTGAAGTAGAAATTAAGAACGACATAGGCAATCCGATTAGCATAATAGGAACAACTGTTAATGCACAAGGATACCCTGAGCTAAGAGTAAACGATGGCGCTGAACTAACAAGCAAGAACAGACGTAAGGTTAGCAACTATGAAATAATAGACTACTGTTCTTATCAGTATAACAAGCGTGATGATATTTGGGATGAAGAAACTGTAAACGGATCAAGTGAGCTTGATGGCATTAAGAGTATGGCTAAACTAGTGATTGGATCTGTTACTGGTGACAAAGTCGTAAGGCAAACAAAGCGTGTGATGCGTTACATTCCAGGACGTCCTAACGAAGCATCAATGGCTGTTATCTTTGGTACAGCAAGAGCCGACATTAGAAAACGTGTAGGTATATTTGACGAAGCAAACGGTGCATTTATAGAGAACAACGGTACAGACTATAATGTAGTAATTAGACGCACAACAACTAATGGTGTAGAAGAAACACGTATAGAACGTGCAAACTGGAATAGAGATAAACTAGACGGTACAGGACCTAGTGGTATTACTATTGACTTTGAAATGATACAACTTGTAGTAATTGATTATGAATGGTATGGCGCAGGGCATGTTGAGTTTAAGTTTACAATAGGACATCAAACAATTGTAGCACATGAGTTTGAACATGCTAACACAATTGATTATACATGGGCCAGCAGTGCGTTTTTACCGTTGCGTGTTGAATTAGAAAATACTGGCAGTAACTTCTTAGGTCAACACACATTGTTCCATGGAAGTCATTCTGTACTAGCTGAAGGACAGCTTGGTACACAGGGCGTAGAGCATAACATACATTCACCTGTTGCAGGATACACACTTGGTAATGCAGGAGACTTTTCGCCTGTTGTTAGCATAAGATTAAAAAGCGATAGACTTAATGGTGTAGTTAACCTAAAGGAATTTTCTGCTTCAACATTTGATAACACAACTGGTCCACGAGATATAATATACGAAATAAGAAAAAATGCAACTATCACCGGAGGCACTTGGTCTACACAAGGCACAGAAAGCCACGTTGAATATAATATAGATGCAGTAAGCATGACTGGTGGTGAGATAGTACGCTCAGGATACATCAGTAACCAAAACTTAGGAAGCACAATTAGTTTCTTAGATGGTGTGCTTACACAAATAGAAAGATCAACTACTACTACATTAGCTGACACAAGCGATATCTATACTCTAGCGATTACATCTCCATCACATGACAGTAGAGATGTGTTTGGAAGTTTGAGTTGGGTAGAGATACGATAGCATAAATACCATAGGAGACTATTATGCGAGCAAGAGAATTTACAATCAACGTTCCTATCAACATTAAGATTAATGGTGACGGAGATCCTGAGATTGATGTAGATGGCAAGACTGATAATGAGCTTGACTCTAATCCTGTTATGGTAACACCTCAGCAACAGGACTTAGAACTTAAGAAAGCAGCACTAGGCAAAAAGTCGCCAGTGATAGATGATCTTACAGCAGATGATCCAGAGATAGGCGACGAAGAGGAAGTGACATTTGCCGGAGCAGATCAATCACAAAGACCAGCAGCTAGACGGTAGGATAATGGCCGATGGCGTTTTACAAAATATGGGCATCAAGAGTAAAGGGCGATCCAAATGAGTTCGTTGGCGACGAAGGTAGGCTCTTTTATAACGACAGCGACGGCATCATTAGGATGTCTGATGGCGCAACCCAAGGTGGTGTCGCATATATTGATAACAGCGGCGGTGGCGGTGATGCAACTGGCAGTCTTGACATATATATTGATGACTTTCCTCTAACAGGTTCGTCACTTACACTAAATTTCTTAGTATATAGTATACAAAACTTTATCGATGCAAAGGTGCTTGATGACACTGACAACAGCATAGTTGAAGTACAACTTAAAGTAAACAACAGTAACATTCAAATTGAATCAAATGTAGACCTAACCGGTCATACGTTGCGAGTAGTACACAGTAAATAATACCAATACTACTGATAAATACATACAACAATTCTTGAGGGAGAAAATATAATGGCAACTAAAAAGTTCTATCACGACATTGATATGCTCAATGTAGGTGAAATAAAAGGTGCTCGTCTACAAAACATCACGACAAGCGACAAAACAATACTAGGCGATAGTCTAGGCGCAGGCAATGTAGGTTTACAAGTTTGGGATACAAACTTAGCAGCACCATATATTTGGAGCGGAAGTGCTTGGATAAGAGATGCTCTTGTTGTTACAGGTAGTATTGTTTACAAAGGTACAATTAATCCTACTAATGATGAAACTGTCCCTAAAGATAGCGGCTTCCAGTATGCAGTAGATACAGCAGGTACTCTTGCAGCAACAGGTGTTACATTTTCACCATCGGGTGTAGTTGAAGTAGGTGACATTGTATTATTTACAAGTGCAACAGAAGCAAGTGTATTCCAGCGTAATACAGAAGAAGCAACTGAAACAAGCCTAGGTATTGTTGAACTGGCTACTCAAGCTGAAGTTGATGCAGGTACAGATACATCTAAAGTTATTACTCCCGCAACTTTAGAAGGTTCTGAGCTATTTACTGTTACTGCTCCTGAAACAACTATCAACACAGCAGCACAGACTATCACAGGTGCTATTAATGAGCACGAAGCTGATATTGGCACAGTTGGTGATTTAACTACAACTGCAACTGCTCTTACTACTGCGGTAAACGAACTAGATGCAGAACTAGGTACTATTACAGCAGGTGCTATGGGAACAACTGCTTCAACAGTAAGTGGTGCTATTGCAGAACTAGATACGTACACAGGCAATGGTGTTGCGCTTACAACAACTGCAACAACATTATCAGCAGCAATTAACGAAATAGATGCTCTACAAGGTAATGTAGATATATCTGCAATTGGTGCGACAGTTACAGCAGCCCTAGCAGCACATGAAGCTGATATTGGCACAGTTGGTAACTTAACTACTACTGCAACAGCATTAACAACGGCTGTTAATGAATTAGATGCAGAACTAGGTACAATTACTGCTGGCGCAATGGGAACAACTGCTTCAACAGTAAGTGGTGCTATTGCAGAACTAGAAGCAGAGATTGATACACTTAACACTTTTGCAGAACCAACACAGGCACTAACAACTACAGCAACAACACTTGCAGATGCAGTAAATGAATTAGATGCAGAGATTGGTAACACTGGTGACTTAAACACATCAGCAACTACTCTTGTTACAGCAATTAACGAGCACGAAACTGACATTGGTAACATGACACTAACAGGTCTTGTTGCAACTGATTTATCAGCAGCACTACGTGAACTACGTGTTGACATTGGTGACGTAGGTGCATCAGGTGCTACACTTGATACAACTGCAACAGACTTAGCAGCAGCAATTAATGAGCACGAAGCAGACCTAGGTTCAATGAGCTTAGATACAACTGCAACTGATGTTACAGCAGCTATTAACGAAGTACATGGTGAGCTAATGAAGCGTTACTTCAACAGCAGCTTAACTCTTGTAGCAGATACTCCGCTAACAGTTAACCATGCACTAGGCTTAACAGACAAAGATCAGTTTACTATCCGTGTTGCAGACAGTGCAGGTAAAGATATTTCATGTGAAGTTACATCAGTTGATACAAACAACTTAACAATTGAAGCAAGCCAAGGCTTGAGCAATGTTCACGTAATGATCATTGGATTCTAATTAAACAAAGATTAACCCCTAGCTAAATTAATAACTAGGGGTTTCTATTAAATTGTTTATACAGGCTATGCCCAATACTATACTTGTGGTTGTAGTCTATTTATCGCTTATTTCCACTTACAAAGTTATAAAACTTCTCAGCAGTTTGTAATACATCTTCAGCACCTGGCACAGTGGGCATCTCAATCTTTGTTACGATTTCATCATGTTCTTTTTTAACTGATGTTTCAAACTGTCCCCACTTGGCATAATAATCTTGCCAAGCATTGTTCTGTGCAAATTCTAAGACTTTTGTACGAATTTCATATCCGTTTTTATTTGGCTTTACTTGTGGCATTGTGTTTTTGAACATTTCGCTAAATTGCTCAATGTTCTTTTGAAAGTCGTTGTGCATTTGGTATTTCCTTATATATGTGTATGTGTGATTGGCTATATCACATTAATTAATATAGCATTCTATTTATTGAATGTCAACCAACTAATTTAGAAGATTGAACATCCTTGCACCGTATGTGACCATAAAGTCATATCCGCTACGTTTATATATCTTATGTTGTTCTTGTATAGCTGCAACTTGATCCTTGATAGGTAGCCATTCGCCTGATACTTGATAACCGCCGATAGGCATATCAGTTTTTTGTCTAAGCTGATGTAGCATGTCAACACTTGTTATGCCAGGCTTGAGCAGCAGACTGTTACAATCGCTTTTGATATACTTGTTGGCCATATAAACAAAGCCGTCAGCATCATCTACTTCTACTTGATAGGATCTTATTGAGCTAGGTGTACTATCAGCTGTGTCTCTAAAGCCTTCATACATTACACTGCGCCATTTGACGTAGCTCATTACCTCTAGCTGTGGAAATTCCATACGTGCATTGAGTGCAGTGTTAGGTCCCATGTCTGAATGTGCCATCTTGTGTCCGTTTGCTTCGATTACTCGCACTAGTGATTGTAATGTGTCTTCACTAAGTTCTCTGTCCTTTAATATGCAACAATGTCCGTCAGGCAATGTGCTACACATGCAAGTGTCAACATAAAACTCTGTGCTAGGAAACTTGTCTTTTAGAGTAGACATAACAAAATTGTGCCAAAGCCAATCAGGTTCCCAAGTCTTTTGATTTGGTATTAAGAATAAGAGAAAGCTCGACACCTTATGTTCAGTATCGAGCTTTATTCTTTCTATTGCATCGGATAGTGAGTAACTCTTGTTAGCACTACCTAAGCCAGTATTCTTTGTTTCAGTTTGATTTATAAAGATAGGTTGTATTAGTTTCATAGCACACTCCTTTGAGTATTTATAAAACTATACTTTAATCTTTAGTAAGTCCAACCGCCTCTTGGAATTGTTCCGCCTTGTGCAATGTGTCTAATGTCTCCACGGCAGATACCCATGTCGTGTAGATCGCGATCACTCATAGCGTTTAATTCTCTGTAGACCTTGCGATCTGTTTTTGGTGTAAGTGTGTCTCTTAAAGTTTTATAGCCGTCTGCAATAATTGCGCAGAAAGCACAGTATGTCTGTGTCAGTGTGCTCATGATAGGTCATCTCCTAGCATTAGTCTTTTCGCTTCAACATGGTAACCCATACGTGTTAGTTCTGCTGCTGCTCTTGCACGACCAACAGTTTCAGTGTAAACTGATACTGATGCTGCTATTGATAGTAGAGCTTTACTTAGAGCGCTCAATACTCTGCTTCGTTGTGTAAATGTATATGTTAATGTGGTCACTAGACCCATCCTTTCAAGTTTTCATTTGCCTTTGATTTTACCTGCCAAGGAGCCTCACCCCTTTGCACTTGACGTTGTCGTCTTTCAACATCAGCAAGGTCTTTCGACGCTGCTAGATATTTGTATTCTTGCGAATTTGACATGGAGGGCTTACTCCACATCCAAGATGTAATTGCATCAACTAAAAAGTTCATTCGTAAACTCCTCTGACAAAAGGTGCTGTACCTGTTCTGCGTAGTTGGTCATAGGCATACTGCCAATCTGATCCGTATTCTGTTTTAGCGTATATTCGATAGTCGTTGTCGAGTTTGGCTTTTGATCCAAACAACGACGATAAAAATTTTAACATTTCTGTCTCCTTTGTTATGGATGCTTGAGGAATAGCAATACCGCGGTTCTTTGCCGCCTTCAATCGCTTGTAACCCGCTGATGCCGCGGACTTGTCTTTCCAAGTGTATAATAAATGCTGCATTGCAACACATCTATTTATATACAATATAGCACTTTAACTACCAAAAAACAACGGTTTTTGCATGTTAATACTGCAAACACGCTATGCGATTAATGCATGGGTCCAGAAAAGGTTGACATTTTTGTGCAATGAGTATAAAATATAAGCACGAAAAGGAGAATATCATGGATATTATTAAAACAGTAAAAGGGTGGGCAGCCGCTCTTGCAGAAGTAGGCGTAAGTATCGCCGCTCTTATGATTGTTGCAGAAGTATTAGGCTTAGGCAGCATTCCATTCTTTCCAGAAACATCAGTAATTGGCAATGTCAGTGGCATGCTTGGTACACTAGGTGCAGAAGGCCTAATGGGCTTGATTGCTATCTGGGTATTGTATGTAATCTGGAATAGAGGTACTGACTCAAAAGGAAAGTAGTGTCTTAGATATACACAGACCTTAAGGCGTATAATTTAAGTATTATACGTCTTTTTTCTTGACCATTTATAAGTAACCGTGTAATGTAATTACATCGTGAGCGACGGGGTAAAGCCGTCAAGCGTAAAGGAGAAAATAATGGAACTACTTACAGTATGGAGCCTCATCGGCTTCTTGCTTGCTGCTTATGCAGTTATAGCAAACGATTCAGTACAGACTCTCGGTACATGGATGGCATCAAACAATGAGAGATTCAACTATAAAACATTATGGATTGCGGCATCCGCTGTCCTATTAGCCACACTATGGTATGGCTGGCATGTGAATGGTGGAGACATCAGTTATGGCAGACTAAACAAAATTCCGTGGCAAGAAGTACAATGGTATCACGCAGCCGCCCCTGCTATTCTTGTAGCACTTACAAGGATGGGCGTACCAGTTAGCACAAGTTTCTTAGTGCTGTCAGTATTTGCTAGTACCTTTGTACTAGAGAAGATGCTGATGAAAAGCATTATGGGTTATGGTGTTGCAGCCGCATTTGCATATGTTATTTGGTTTGCAATACACAAGTATTTTGGTAGATGGTATGATGAAACTGAAAAGGTTGCTGAAAAGAACAAGAAGTTTTGGCGTGTAGCACAATGGGTAGCAACAGGCGGCTTGTGGTGGACATGGCTAAGTCATGACATGGCTAACATTGCAGTGTTCCTTCCACGTGAAGTTCCGCTGGACCTAATGTTCTTAGTCAGTGCAGTGTTTGTTGTAGGCTTGTTCTTTATGTTTAGAGAACGTGGCGGCAAGATACAGCAGATTGTATTGGAGAAACACAACACAAGATATGTGCGTAGTGCTACACTGATTGACTTGTTCTACTGGCTATGCTTGTATTTCTTCAAAGAGCTAAACGACATTCCAATGAGTACAACATGGGTGTTTGTAGGCTTGTTAGCAGGACGTGAGTTGGCTATGGCAACATACTTTGGCAAGAAGAAAACAAAGAGTGTGTTCCCACTAGTAGCAAAGGACTTTGGTAAGATGATGGTAGGACTAGGCGCAAGTGTCGCACTGGTGCTAATGATACACTATATAATAGTACCAAACGGACTGTAATACAACTTTAGCCATAGTGTAGAATTAAGTGCGTATTTTATATAAATAAAGTATGAACAGAAAATTTATGATATGGTGGTTAATTTTTGTTATCCAATGTGCGTTATTAGGTGTGGCTTATTATTACGAGGCACACCTTTTCTTTTGGGCTAACGATATAACCTATATCAGTTCTGGTATTTTGGCACTCTTTTTTCTTACCAGCTTTGGAACTGGGTACAACACCTATCGGGGTAAAGAGTCCACTGATACTTATTGGTTTATTGCGGATAGCAAAATGAGCCTAGGTATGATCGGAACTGTTACAGGATTTATCTTTATGTTAGTAGCGACATTTAATAATTTAGATCCATCGAACATCGACTCCATGAAGGATGCGATAAGCAACATGGCAACTGGTATGAGCACCGCACTACTAACGACTCTAGCAGGATTGCTAGGTAGTTTAGCAGTTAAACTACAATTGGTGAACCAGGATGCATGATGCGAAGCAAACGATATACGAGTAATACAGCATTTTTAGATCTGCTGTTTAATGTACTGCTAGGCTTTGTGGTACTATTTGTAATTGCCTTGTTATTGATCAATCCAATTACCAAGAAAAATGATATACCTACGAAAGCAGAATTTATGATCATAGTCGAATGGCCGTGGGATATAAATGCTGATGTCGATACGTGGGTACGAGGTCCAGACGATACAGAAGCGGTTGGGTTTCGGAGAAGAGAAAATCATATACTACATTTAGATAGAGATGATTTAGGTAATCCAAACGACAGCAGATTAATCAACGGCGAGGTTGTGTTAAACAAAAGTAATAGAGAGGTTGTTACTGTAAGAGGTATTGCACCAGGTGACTACTTTATCAATCTACACTTATACAACAACTATGCATCAAAAGGTCCTATCACTGTTACTGTAACTGTAGCAGATGTAAATCCTTACATTGAACATTATGTTCTTACTGTTGTAATGGACACAAAAGGACAAGTTGAAATGCTACCAGCGTTTACTGTCAACAACGAAGGCGAGATAACACATGTATTCAACAGTGATGTGTTAACAGTGCCAGTTGGTAGTAATGCAACATTAGCTAATCAACCTGATGCAACAAGGAATACGTTGATAGAACCAGATATGGAGAGCAGTCATGACTGAGATCGGAGTAGCACTTTGTGTAATAACAATTATATTTTGTTTGTATGCAATTATTATATCACGTAAGCACACACTATTGACATTTCTTTTAGTGCCATTGTTTGTGTTTACGAGTTTTTATATGTATTATATTACTAACCTGTATAAAGGTATGCCGTTGTACGATATACCTACAGGAGAGAATGTAACTCTTGTTTCTCTTAAGATGGGCAAGCCTTGGATCTATCTGGTGATTAGACTTGACGGTGAGGAGATGGCAAAACTATATGCTGCTCCTTACACAGAAGAAAACAAAGAACAGATGCAGCAAGTAGGTGCTAGTCTAAAACGAGCAGGTAACACTAACTTACGTGGACAATTTATTCAAAATGCTAGAGCAGAGTATCAATGGAAAATGCAAACTGCTGACACTGGCCCTAAGCAAATAAAAAAACCAGTGCCGTCTACGCATCAAGGTTTCTGATTGACAAAAAACTAAACTGAACTTAACTATATAATACGATAAATATTGTTAGGGAATAATAATAATGAAGAAACAAACTAGAAGTATTTTAGAAGAGCTCAATCAAGTTTATGGCAAGCGTAATGCTGATTACCAGATTGACAGTGCAGCAACAAACTTGATTGAAAGCTCAATTAATTTACTACAACGCATTAATGACAACTACGATAGCGAAACAGCTATTGATCTTGAACGTAGATTTCTTAATAGTATCAAGTCAGGTGATCCAAAGAAGTTTCGTCGTTATATGAAGAACTTAATTGAATCAAGGAAGTCAAATGATTCTTAAAGAAAGTAACAATGTATTTAAAACAGATCCAAAAGATCCTGAATCTCGTCTTACACAACGTATTCCTACCTCGCTTGTAAGACCTACAGTTGACTTTATTGAAAAAATAACAGGTTTAGATTTTGTAGACGAAGATTTATTAGGAAGTACTGGAAAGAAGACAGACCCAGACGGAACTTTTGAAAAGAACTCGTCAGGCGACTTAGATCTAAACACTGACCTAAACAAAATAAGCAAAGAAGAATTAAAAGCAAAACTTGTTGCTTGGTGCAAGAAGCAAGGCATTCCAGATAACGAAATAATGAATCAAGGACGTAAGTTCACAGCAGGATGGATTCACGATGCAGGTGACCAAGTGCATTTCCGCTTGCCTATTCAAGGCGGCAAAGGATTTGTGCAAACTGACTTTATGATGACAACTAATCCAGACTATCAACGTGGATCAAAGCGTGGCGGCACAGCACAGTTCAGCGGTAAAGACAGAGCTATTATGCTATCAAGTCTTGCAAGAGGCAGAGGCTACAAGTTTAGTCCTAAGTTTGGTGTAGTTGATCCAAACAATGGAGATAGTGTTGTTGCTGATAACTGGGATGATATTGCAGTAATACTATTAGGTAAAGGCGCTACTGAAGCAGATACGCATACTGTTGAAAGTATGCTTGCAAAGATAAAAGGCGATCCTAACTACGATACACTAGTTGGTCCTTTTAGAGATGCAATGGCAAAATCAGGCAGAGCATTGCCTGAGTCAGAGCTGTCGAGAATTAAACAACTTTCAGGTTTATAAATAAATACATTATCAACTAAGGAAGTAAAATGAAAATTAATGAAATTACCGAAAGAGATGTAGACAGTAACTTTGAAACTCCAAAACTTGCAAGAAAAGCAAGCGAAACTGCTCAAAGACTAAGATCTTTAATTGATAGAGTTAAGTCGGATCAAATAGATATAGATGACGCGACTCTTACACAGATATCACGTTTATCAACATTGCTCGATAAGATAGGCCCTGGTCCACTTCAGTTTAAATCAATTAAAGATGTGTACGACGAAATGGTCCACAACACACGCATTAGAAACAAAGGCATTGACGACGAAACCGGTGTTCCTTGGAATAAGAAGGCAAAAGATCATGAGCCTGAAATGACTGTAGATCGTTTCAATATGATGATGAAACTAGGCCTGTAAATTGGAAAAATACACGGCAATGGAATGGGCTGCAATGGAAGGCGGCCATCAAATAGAGAAACAAACAGAGTCCTATTCATTCCTGCGTGAGATACATGAATCAAGACACACAAGAAACACAGCCAATCACAAGACACTAACTGCAAACGATTGTGCTGAAAGAATATATCTAACTATCCTATGCATAGAGATGATGCGTCACAGCAAGTCATCACAAGTATGGACAAGAAAGTATGCTAATCAAACTAGAGGCTTTGATGATTTCAAAGTGTTTAGATTAAACGGCACAGACTTGTACAACTATATGTATTTTATATTCTCTAAAGAAGGCTACAAGAAACTAAAAGATCCTGAAAGTGCGTTGAAAGTTAAAGACACACTCAAAGTACCAAGCAAAGCTCTTAACCAATACCTAGTTGATATTGCAAAAGGTGAAGAGCCTACTATGGTTACCAGGTTCCTAATGAACTTAGAAGCAGGACTAAAGATTACTAATCCAGACTATAAAAATATTAGACGCAGCCTAGGCGATTGGAAAGATAGTAAACTAAAGCCAAAGCAAATTGCAGCAACTAAACTATTGTTCGCAGCAAGAGCTAAACTAAGAGCAACAGATGTTATTGATGACTTTTCGAAGTGGGTACAACTAACAAACGCTGAAACATATGATGTTGTAGATAACGAGCCTGTTGTAAGTGTACCAGATATTACAACAACTACAGATGATCTAGCAGTATATAGATACCTAGTTGGCTCACAGAATATGGCCATGCTTAAAGAGTTTTTAAAGCATGCCAAGGACGGAAGAAGCGTAAGCGCACCCATTATGAAGGC
>Ga0209659_1000342_pt1 | contig 29574 bp, 41 predicted proteins | sample SaaInlLV_10m_DNA_FD_184658 | JGI IMG/M metagenome (GOLD analysis project Ga0209659, IMG submission 184658) | Marine microbial communities from expanding oxygen minimum zones in the Saanich Inlet - SI072_LV_10m_DNA (SPAdes) (version 2) | ecosystem: Environmental > Aquatic > Marine > Intertidal... | reverse complement strand
GGCGGCGGTTATTTATATGGTCTTACACGGGAGAGTGTCAAAATCGGAAGTGTGTGAAAAATGTTCAGTATCTACCCCGACTTTGAATAAAATTGTCGCAATTGTAAAACGATACTTAGAGGATAAATTGTAATAGTATATAGTCATGAAGATCTTTTTAAGCACCCCCTGTTATGGGGGTTTATGTCTCGAACAATACATGTCAAGTCTTATCCGCCTACAGATTGAACTTATAAAAGAGGGTATTCAGTTGATGATTGATACCACCGAAAATGAAAGTCTCGTACACCGTGCGAGGAACGTTTCCCTGGGTCGTTTTATGCAGAAGACCGATGCAGATTATTTCATGTTCGTAGACGCAGATGTCGAGTTCGACGCGAAGTCAGTGGTACGCCTGGCTAAATCGGGACACGATGTTTCCGTCGCGTGCTATCCCAAAAAAGTTGTGATGTGGGACAACGTCAAACGCGGTATTGAGAATAACGATGAACGAGATCCGAGTTTGCTCTCATCCAGCCTGGTCGTGAATATCGGTGCGGAGCGACGCTCGGTGTCGAACGGGTTCGTCGAAGTACTCGATGGTCCGACTGGTTTTATGATGATTAAGCGTTCGGCCCTTGAAAGAATGCACGAACATTACGGTGATACACTCACATGTAAAAATGATCATCAGAACCGCGATTTCGACGAGTATTGCGCCTTGTTTGATTGTATGATCGACCCGGTTTCGAAACGGTATCTATCCGAGGATTATGCGTTTTGCCGACGTTGGCAGCAGATGGATGGTAAGATTTTTGCCGATGTGCAGACAACGCTTGGTCATGTAGGTAATTTACCATTTACAGGATGTTTAAAACATAGGCTTAAGGCTTAAATTCTAAATAGTTGTAATATGCGCGTCGCGACTATAATCGTCACGCGATCTCGATCGTGTCATGTGAAGGCGTTACACACGGTCCTACGTTTCAATATTCAGTGTATGCAAAAAAACGTCAACAACGAACTCGTATTCGTAAATGATGATCCGTTTGCTAAGTCCGAAAAGATTCAACAATACATGAAAACACATGACCGGATTTTTTTTATTGATTTCGGCGTTTGCGTAGACGCGGATGCTCTGCAGAAGGTGATCGATGTGAATGATAATTACGACGTGATTGTTTTTCCGGGAGTAAAAGAAGGTGTTGATTGGGACATGTTTAAGACGAAGGTTAAACAAGGTTCATCCGAACCCGCGTCTCAAATGGGGTTACACTTCGATACAGAAGTTGGTGCATGTATAGACGGTGATATGTACAATGTCAGGAGTACGACCCCGAAGATCTGGGTAATGATGAATAAAAATGTACAAAAGAAAATCAGGGATAGGCGAACTGGTACTGTTAAAATTCCACCTAAGTCGAGTCTAATGTTTGAAAAATTTAAAGAATCCGGTGTGAAGATCGTCGCGTATACATCCGCACAAGTCACAAGTACATATACCCACGAGTGTTTCGGAAATATTCTGAATTCTTCTGGAGTTAAATCTACTTAAAGATAAAATTAATAACTCAATACATATGCAACGTCTATATGTAAATAGAGACGACCCTATTTACACATATGCGATATCCTTTATGGAGACCCATTGGGGTGTCAAGGGTACATTTCCTGGGTGTCAACCCGTGTCTATTGAATTTAGACACTTTGACACACTGAAAAGACACACCTATGTCGTTTGTGAAAAGACGGATGGTGTCAGGTTCATGTTATTGGCGTTTATGTATGGTAACAAGAAACGATGTATGTTTGTAAATAGAGCACTTGACATGTTTGAATGTCCTCTAAACTTTCGAAAGCCTGTATACGACGGGACGATTTTGGAAGGTGAATTATATGAAGATACATTCATGATCTACGACTGTTTACTCGCTTCGGGATCTATCGTCGGAAATCAACATTTTATAGATCGTCTCGAAAATATAGAAAAATTAATGAAAATGCTGACAATTTTAAAGTATGATCCGATTAAATTAAAAATTAAAAACTTTTATCCTTTGAAAGAATTTGAAATTTTTATGAATACGTATTTGCCCACCGTGAATCAAAAAATTGATGGATTAATTTTTACACCGGTGATGGATACTATAAAAACCGGTACACATGAGACTATGTTCAAGTGGAAGCCTCGAGATAAAAATACGATAGATTTCCAGTTTAAAAAGAAGGGTGCCATCTGGCGTCTATATGTGCAAGAGCGTGGAAAGCTCATATTCGAATCTGAAATACGAGAAGATCAGGTTCCCCGGGGTGTGCACATCGAAGAGGACTCGATTGTAGAGTGTCAATACATGCACCAAGATGAACCGATGTGGTGGAAACCCGTTCAGTTACGCCCGGACAAGACATATCCCAACGGTCGTCGAACATTTTATAGGACTCTCGTAAATATCAAGGAGGATATTAAGATGAGTGACTTTTTATCCTGTACATGAGTACATGGTGCGCCGCCTTTACGGGAAACGCAACCTCCTTGATTTCGTCATCGTCGTGCAGATACCATTTACCGTCGGATTGTTTTAGAATAGTTATGTAATGTCCACCATTCTGCGTTCCGATATGAAGAATACTTCCACATATTTCGTATTGTTTAAATTCGTCCACCTCGACAAACTGTTTCTTGTCGAATGACACGAATAGTATTTTGGGATATTCCGTTATCATCGAACGTGTCGTGGAGACGTTATGTGTGACACCAGAATCGTCTCGGTAATCGCTCAGGACGTCCCACCTCTCGGAACTCGTGATCATTTTACTCACCGTATCTTGTGCGTTGGTATTGTTTAAGATTAGAAAACTGAACGGTTCTTCGAGAGATTTTGATCCACTCGGACAAACAGTATACTGCGATCTCTTTCCATAGACGATAGTCTTTAGTATGGGTAGTTCCTTTTCGAGAATGTCTATTATACAAAACAGTGCATCTTGCGCATCGTGTGGTTGATAGGACTTGAAACGGGGAAACTGATTTCTGAACCGTTGAAGAAGAAAGTCGATATTTATCACACCCTTTTCCTTGCTAAAGTACATACGTACTAAATCCGTGTACACTTTAGTAAACTCGCAACTGCCCGTATATTCGTTTTTTAATACGTACCCGGTCAATTCTTTAATATTTAACACGCATTGAATCGCTGCATTGAAAAAGCACGTATTGCCGTTGTTGTAGAATCCATGCATTTTTAAAAGAGGAAGGAAAACTTTAACCTAAGTTATTTAGAGAAATATGGCTTTGTAAGTTTGATAAGATGGACGTTCAGTACATTTACGATAAAGTAAAACCTATCATCGACCGTCACCGGAACGATGACCACGTAGAGATTGAAATCCGATTGGGTAAATTCAATGGACACATGTTCGATACGAATGTCGGCAATGAGACGTTCACGACGGTGATGCGACGTCTCCAAAAGTATGACGGGTGGGAGAAGGTCATGTCAACTTCCCAAGAGGTGTTTTATCGCGATACAGACAACATTCGCATCACAATCGATGAAAATACCGGTGAAGAAACGATTGTCCAAAAAGATCGTATTCATAACGAAGATTTCAAAAATAACGCGAATGTACCGTTAGATTTCCGTGTGAGCATTTCTAAGGAGACGCCAGTGTCGGATATCGATCGGACGATGGATAAGAAGAAGATGAAGGAACGCCTCTCGTTCGTCAGAAAGAATCTGAGCATCGACCTCACAACTTGTATGGGTGACACCCATGACATGGACAGCGAGGATCCGGTCGTGTACCAGATTGAAATGGAGATTGTTGACCCTAAGCAGATTGGGGATGAACGCCAATTGTTCAATCTTTTACACAAGATTAAGGATATTTTTAATATCTTGGGTACTACTAAATGATACCCATCTTAATAGCTATAATGCTATATGTTATTTTCACTGTGAACACGGTGATTAGTAACAGTGCTCAGGTGTCACAGTTGGGATACAAGACGGAATATTTTCATTTATCTGACGGTAATTCTAAAGAGATGTTTATTAAGATGAAGAATTATGGATTGCCACAAGAAAGGTTGAAGGAATTCATAATGCTCGAAGACAATTTTTTACGAATTGAGCAAGAGTCGGTGTGCAAAGGAGTCTCTATGAAATATGAAGGGTTTGCGGTTTCGGACAAGATAAAATCAAAGTTTATCGGTTATGATTTCTCGTATCATACGATACACCTCAAACAGATTGCCGAACCAACGAAGCTCATAAATCGAAATATAACATGTTGACGAGATATAAGAGAGTGCGTCGATGTTTCGATCTATACATTAGATTGGGGTTATCGAAAACATACATGACGAGACTTGTATCATCGTCAGGTATGTTTTCCCGTATCCATTTTCGTGCGTCGACCGCATTTATGAAGTTGTCCGTACAGAAATAACTAGCTTCTACGGGTCCAAACCCGGCTTTGTGCGTTTCACGTTCATGTCTAATGTAATCTGTTATGACGTAAAAAATGACGTTTAAAATGTGGTCTCGGATTTCGATACTGATGTTATTCATCAAATCTATTTGAATGTTACCTTTGGTGCGCACAAGTCGGAGAAATATATCTCTCGGATTATCCATATATGGTATTTGCCCGATCCTTTTAAAGTGTTTCAACTCGCGTACCTTTAGGGAAGCGGCTCTTTTTGACGTTCTTCTTCGGAGGGGATGGTGTCGCGACGTTCATGAAGTTTTCGAGGTTTTTAGCAAACGCGTTATTTAATTCGTTTAGTTTCTTGTTTAATTCAACTTTTCGTTGCGACTTCCACGTCCTCACAGTAGTCTTCTTAACCTGATCCACACCCTTCTTAAACGGTACACCTTTCTTGTTCTTTTTAAGATTTAATGCGTTTATGATCTTCTGCATTTCGACTACGTTTTTATTGAGTGGCTGCATGACGTTCTTGTATTTCGTCATCCATTTATCTCCATACAACTTCTCTATGTTAGATTTCACACTCGCGTTGTTCAGACCCCGCTTTTTGTAGTTATTTGCGGTAATATTAGCGGTTTTTGTTGCCGTCTTCGTCTTTGACGGTTGTCGACGCACAGGTGCGGGCATCTTCAATTTTTCGCATAACGTGTCGACTGTATCTGTGTCCGATACGGAGATGTTCTTCGTCATAGCCACGGTAGTCAGGTACTCTTTCGAGTACGACTTGCATGGATGACCATTCACTGCGAAATTACCATACACATGTTTTTGAATGCGTTCGCACAGCTCCGACTTTGTGGTGGTTGATTTGAGGTTCATTATACCGATTTTTTTAGCCAAGGACATGAGCTCGGGTTTTGAATGCGACATACACATTTTCTTGGATATCAATATTTTCTTATTTTTATCGTAGCTGATATTTTTAGTGTTTTTTTCAGAGACGACAACTTTTGCCACGCGCCGCTTCGTGACACGATCGACCACATCGACGCTCGTGAGACGCGCGCATTGCAACACCAACAACTCACCCACGAGACTCTTCCCGATATCATAAGACGAGAGCATATCAGCATTGGTGAGGACACCTAAAATTTGTACCACACCAGATGTGAATAATTGAAATGTACGACCCTTGTATTCCATGCGCAACGATGCCTGGAGTTCGGGTTCGTAATCAACTTTACCAGTTTTGGCGAATGTTCTGGCTACTTTCGTTAAATCAAACACGCCGTTAATTTTAAATTGACCGGTGATGTTGTTGTAAATTATAGAATTGTATAAAAAACTTTCCCTATTCGTGAGATTGTCTACGATGTACTTTTGTATTTTTCCCGCATGTGTGATGTCATTGTTCATGAAACCCCCGGAGAAGTGTATCTTGCCATTCTTGTAAACGCGGAAATTTACACCTTGACGAACATCACCGTCGTACACGTTGGCAGTTATCTGGGCCATGAAATAGTTCACAGCCGGATTGAATTTACCGACGAGACCGTTTTTGGTTCGCTCCACACCACCCGTGTACCGCCCATATACCAACTTTACATTTACGACATCTATGTCAAGTTGTGTTCCTGGCAATTTAACCCTTCCCGGAAGCGGTTTATTAATCACATTTTCTAAATTAACGCGCACAGTCTTCGTGTCGTAGTCTTTATTGACGATAGCGTTAAAAAACCCGAGCTGAAGCGGGCCGGTGACAAGTTTTGTGATATTTGTTTTCTGCAACCTCGCCTGTGTGAGGTTGGATATTTTGTTGTATGCAGTCGCGTTGTTTCTCACGTGGGCGCGACGCAGAGCGCTTCTATTGGCGTTTGTTAAGTATGGCTCTGCCCGCAATACCTCATTAATCGATGGTATATCGTTATTGTTTATGAAATGGTTGAATTGACCCATATATTTTATGCGTACATTTTAATTGTTAAGAGACACGACGACGTCCAGTCCGACGACGAATTCTTGTGCGTCGTACATCATATCGTTGTGTAGTCTCGAATCGAGTGCGACTGTGATATCTCTTTGACTGAACGGTCCGATGTATGTGTCGTAATTGATCGTCTTCTTACCAAGGTTTCTCGACACGCAGAAGTTGTTAAATGCATCCTGGAACACTGTCATGGGGCATGTCGCAGTCTCGTCGAACTTGACCATGTGCGACTGCAGGAAGTTCTCGAGAGGGCTGGTCACGAGCGCGACTTGCTTCTGCACCTTTTTGAAGTATTCGGGTACGACGTTCCACACATCCTTATTCGCGTATTTCTGGGAATAGATGAGGTACGCTCGCACACATTTTTGAAGAATGATTGGAAGTTCACTTTCAAGTTTGGTCTCGAGAGTGGGGTCCGCGTTCTTCACTTGCTTACCGAAATTGACAGTCAAAATGCGGCGCAGAATACTACCAGAATTGTCCTTCCAGTGAGGCACCTCATTCCCACCAAGAATACCGGGTGTCGTCCATTCGATCGACTTAGCCTTCTCGTGCTTTACCGCGATAGAAACGTCTTCACCGCTCACGATAGACTGAAATTCAGCCTGTTCAAGAGCGAGATCGTTCTTAACCTCGGGGGCGATAAACATAAACGCGTCGTAGATGGACGATAAACCGAACTTCTTCTCGACATTGTTCGAAAGTGTGCGGACATCTTCCGTACAATAGAACTTTCGAAACACTTTCGTGATTAAGGTTGATTTGCCAGAGCGCGCGACACCCTTCAAAAAGGGAATCACTTGCCACCCGTCCATGTCGTTCACGTCGAAGCACAGACGGCCACCGAGAACGTAAATCCACTTGCATACATCCTCTTCGAAATTCTGGTAGTCGAGAATAGACTGGAAATGTGGTGTAGGGATATCATACCAATCCTCGAGATGAGAGTAATCGGTGAATTCTTGCTCGAAATACTTACAACTCATCACAGTCTGGTCAAGTGCTTTGAACTCGGGTGAATCGTACGTGTAAAACGACGACTTATACGCACCCAATTTTTCGCTCCATTCTTTACCTATGAAAATGCCATTGTTAAACGACCATACGTTTCGATTCTTGATGATGTCTGGAAACTGCATGTCGTTACAGTTTGACAAGTATGTGATCACGTCTCGATGCGCCGTCCCACGGGATGTCAAGTTCTTCCACAGCTCGAAGTGAATTTCTTTTTTACCGACACTGTAGACAAATTCTTGGATTGTTTGCACGGGCTTCCAGGCCCTCGTAGAAGCACCAGACAATGTCTTTATCTCCGTACAGCACTGCCCCTTGTATCTTTTAGTATTGTGATCATACAGGAAACGGAGTGTTTGTAAAATTGCTTGCTGAAAGGGTGATAGCTCTTGAATGTTTGACATAGTGGATACGCGAAAAAGGGATGGGTCGGATTCCGGATTAATAGGGACATATGTAGGGTTATTCACTCTATCATAAATGCGAGCGTTCCGAAACACGATTTGCCAAGCATCGTCCACCTGGTCAATCAGGCGATTGATTCTGGTGGAAAATTTAATGTCTTCGTTTTCACACTCGTAATCCAGCACGTTGAGAATGTCAGCCCGATGGTACAACTCACAAAGCCCGTCACGGACGTTTTTGTATTTTGTACAAACCTTCTCGATGTTCACAGTCGTCGGCAACCCGTCTTCACTCAGCTCGTCTTTAGTAAAAAAATTGTCGTAACCGATACGATACGAAAGATATTGGTCGTTATGTTCGTTTATCTTCCACATCTGCTCTAATTCATTCACGAAGAATTTGATCTCTTCGTCACTGAAGGACCTAATTTCATTTGTCCTCATGGCACTGTTTGCTTCCTCGTACCCAGCATTTTCGCTGATGAAGTGAGTGCCCTCCGACATTTTCTATAATAGGGAGTCATTTTTCTAAGCTCAATTTTTCTGAAAAGACGCCAAGAGCTTAACGAGAATTTTGTTTTGTATTTCAAGTTGCCGTCCCATATTGACAAGAGCGCTGCAGATCGTCTCGCCGTCGGGGGTGATAAGAGCCGTCTCGAGGAGTTCAACCATTACGCTACCCGCATCTACGTCATCGTCGAGAACCGCGTCCATGTCTACATCGTCATCGTCAAGCTCAGTCTCAGCATCAGCTTCGGTCCCGGCTTCAGCTTCAGCTTCGGTCTCCACCTCGGATTCGGATTCGTATTCAGATTCGGATTCATTTTTTTGTTCGGGGGTGGTCGACATTTTATGTACACACAGGAAAAATGGTGCATGTTTTTTCGCGCTGAAAAAAAATGTTGGTGTATAGTACAACAAACAAAATGGCCGGTGGTCTCATGCAACTCGTAGCTTACGGTGCCCAGGATGTCTACCTGACTGGCAACCCCGCTGTAACTTTCTTCCAGGCTGTGTACAAGCGCCACACCAACTTCGCGATGGAGAACATCGAGCAGACCGTCAACGGTAACCCCGCTGACAACGGTCGCGTGTCCGTCACCGTCGCCCGTAACGGTGACCTCGTCGGCGACATGTACGTCGAGCTCGTGGCCAAGTCCGGCCTCGCGGAGATCTCCGGCGCCGCCGATGACGACTGCTTCGCTGCCGAGCGTGCCATCAAGGATGTTGAGCTTTCCATCGGTGGTCAGCGCATCGACAAGCACTACCAGCGCTGGTGGCGCCTGTACTCCGAGCTTTACCTCGACGAGTCCAAGAAGGCGTCTTGGGGTAAGCTCACCACCCCCGGTGCCGATGCCGGTCAGATCTTCCTCCCCCTGATCTTCTTCTTCAACCGCAACCCCGGTCTCGCGCTTCCCCTCATTGCGCTCCAGTACCACGAGGTCCGCCTCGACTTCGATCTCTCTTCCGAGTTCGCCAAGTACACCGACGGTTCCACTTTCAAGGTGTGGGCCAACTACATCTACCTCGACACTGAGGAGCGTCGCCGTTTCGCTCAGAAGGGTCACGAGTACCTGATCGAGCAGGTGCAGCACACCGGTACCGATGCCATGGCCGTCGCCGGTCAGACCAAGCAGATCCGCCTCTCCTACAACCACCCCGTTAAGGAGCTCGTGTGGTGCGCCGACCAGGGTTCGGTCGAGCGTGCCAACCTGTGGAACTTCACCTCGTCCTCCGCCGCGGTGCTCGCGTCCAACGTGTGCGTTGGTGGTGAGTCTGGTAACTGCTTCATCGCGACTGCCTTCACCGGTGCTCCCCTCCTCAAGGCGTCTTCCGAGGGTGTTGCTTGGACCGAGGAGCTCGCCGGCCCCGTCGACACTTTCAAGCTCGTGCTTAACGGCCAGGATCGCTTCAAGGAGCAGACCGGCAAGTACTTCAACCAGGTCCAGGCCTACAACCACCACACTGGCTCGCCCCTCCCCGGTGTGTACTCCTACTCCTTCGCGCTTAAGCCCGAGGAGCACCAGCCCACCGGTACCTGCAACTTCTCCCGCATCGACAACGCGCAGGTTGCCATCAAGACCAAGGCTGGCGCCGTCGCGACCAACCTTAACATGTTCGCGGTCAACTACAACGTCCTCCGCATCCAGTCGGGTATGGGTGGTCTCGCGTTCTCCAACTAAGCATTTAGTCTTAGCTTGTTGAAATAAATTAAATAAATCTTCATTTTTAAAATGCACAGTACCAATGCTGTTTAAAAATGATTAGCAAAACGTGTATGATTTATTCGGTAGCCTCATCACCGTACAGTTCTTCCAGGAGCGTGAGCATCTCTTCAACATCCTTAAGAGCTGATTTTGTAGACCGCAGATTCCACACGGCCAACCTTTTCAACCGTTCATTCACCTGTTTCGCCTCGTTAACTTGTTTCTGAAGACATTTAATTCTCTTATTCGATTCGCTAAGGACGGGGAGTGGTACGGTTTTATTTGGGTGTCGACGCCGCTGCCCGTTATACTTCGGGGTCATGCGGGGAGAATTGTATACGGATTCGCATGTAATAGTAAACATATACTCATATTACGACACTCCACTTTAAACACGTTAAACTTCCCGAAGAACCGTGATAATGGGCGATTCGTCTTCGTACCCATAATATCTGATGGATATTCCAAAAAGCGTTGACATGTCATCACGTACTCTATAATTTATATACTGTTTCCAATTTTTCAATGTGGTGTTAAAGTATTCGTACCCTTCGTCTGAAAATGCATGGATACGCATGAACGGTTCACTTCGCAATTTTCTCATGTATTCGCTAACAGCCGCGGGTAAAGGTAGAGTATTGTTATCGTATGCTTTGATGATATCAATCACGTAATATCCATGTGAATCACACAGTATATTAGATTGTAGCCACGGAAAACCTTTTATATACGCTTCAAAATCCGCATCACTTGGAAGTGTTGTGAATATTTCCGTATTAGACGAGACCGACTCGCTACCACCGTATCCTGGATGTGTGTGATATGTTATGTTCGAGTGCCATATATCATCGAGGTCTTTTTGTTCTACGGAACCACGTTGTTTAGACGTCCTATAAGTTGGTTCGCTAAATCGAAATGCTTTATATTCAATTCCACCCGCATATTCCCAGCGTTTTACCGAAGATAAATAACTTATTTCTTTTAATTGACGAACAGATTCACGGGGTAATTTGAGTCGTTTTTTTCGGAAAGCTGTCGCGCGGTACACGAGTCCTACCTCCATACAACCCTGATTTATACGTATAAAAGATAACAGCTATTATCACACATGTACGAAATCTACACTGATGGAAGTTGTCTGGGTAACCCCGGTCGTGGTGGGTGGGGTGTTATCGGAGAAGACTTCAAACTCTGTGGAAATCAAACCGATACGACTAACAACGTCATGGAGATGACCGCGATTCTAAAAGCCCTGGAGGAGTGTGAATATCGGAATATCAGTGATGTGTGTATACATACCGATAGTCAATACGTGAAGAATGGAATAAGTAAGTGGATCGTGGGTTGGAAACAAAACGGTTGGATGACATCGACGGGGGCTCCCGTTAAAAATAAAGAGTTGTGGGTCGCCATAGACGAAGCTCGTCGCAAATTGAATAAAGTCGAATGGAAATGGGTCAAGGCACACAACGGCGAAGCGAAGAATGAGGAGGTGGACAGACTGGCCTTCGAAAGCGCCGGTGGAACCACGAAACAACGTAAATTTTATAACGTGGTCAAGGGGCACACGCCGGGAATATACACGACATGGGCTGAAGCTAAAGAACAGATCGACGGGTATAGTGGTGCCGTATACAAGTCTTTTAAAACGGAAGAAGAAGCTCGGAAATGGGCACCCACTACGACTACGAAGTTTACCCGTATTTTTCTGAACGTCCCGTATGATGATAAAGATTTTGTCAAGTCTCGGGGTGCCAAGTGGGACCCGGAAAAACGAATGTGGTGGGTACAGGAAATGAAAACGGATCTCGAAAAATATATCTGTTAATGCTAATGGGTGAAGCGGATGTGCCCCACGACTGTAAGTGGTGTGACAAACAAGAAAAATTATTGATTAAGTGGGCCGAGAAAGCGGCCGGTTATAGATGGTTACATAATCATTCGAGGTTGTATTTCAAGAAACAAAATGATTATCTATCATATCCCAGTATTATCATAGCGAGTATAACGGGTGTCGGTGGGTTTGCAGTTCTTAACCCCAGTGGTAATGAAAATATGAGTCCAGATACACGGACGCGTATCGTATTGATACAGTACTTTTTCGCGTTTTTGAACGTGATGGGTGGTATTCTCACATCGATAAGTAAATTTAGTCAAAGTTCTACTCTCATGGAAGCTCATTCGTCTATGTGTGTACAATGGTCAAAATTTTACAGAAATATTGACATGGAATTATCCCTGGATACCAAACATCGAGCGGGTGTCGTGGATTTTGTGATGAAATCTCGTGAAGAATACGATCGATTACTTTCCGACGCACCCGACATACCGGGAATTTCGATAAGGGCGTTTAACGCCGCATTCCCGGATAAAGAGAACAAACCGGATGTGTGTAACGGGTTGAGTATCATAGCAGGAGATGAAACGTCTTCTATATCAGCACCTACTAAAGTCGTGTCGAAGTGGATAAGTGCTTTGACAGGCCCCAGAACTGCTCGTAGAAGTCTCGATGTGCCGGATGTTATTTAAGATTTAAACCCCTCTTTTTTATTGTATTTCTCAGTTCGGCCATAAGTTTAGCGCGTCCATTACTAATTATAGGCTTCGGTGGGGGTGGTGGGGGTGGCGGTGGAGGAGGTGGGGGTCGAGTCTGGGGTTTTGGTGGTACTACATTATTGGAGCGTGACACCGTTGTCGGTACTACAACGATAGTTTTACACATCTTAATAACTCTTTGAGCATTTCTCACAGTATCATTAAAGTTCATGCTAATTTTCTTGCGAAGTTCAGCAGGTGAAAGTTGGACACGTTTCCCTTTGACGGTTTTGGTGAGACGAATGCCGAGTATTCTAGCTTTACCCTTTAGATCTTTATACTGCATTTAGTATTATCTAATATTATTTTTCTAGTATATACTAAATGCCGTCTGTTAAAGAATTGAAGAATGTAAAGACAAAACTCAAAAAAGTTCCCAAATCCAGTGGAAATGCCCCCAAAATACCAACTGCTGAACTGCTTCGTCTAATCGCAGCGGATCCTAAAATTAGGCGAGACAGGGAGTTCTTAAAACGTCTTCATGAACTCATGAAGAAATGATTTATTTAAGCTTCAACATGTACATCGTTTGTCTAATGAGCGCGACGATTTCATCGTGAATGTTCTGAAGGTGTTTATCCTTGGGAAGTTTCATCGCTTTCATGCGCGCTAACAGCGATTTAAAATAAGAATTGGCCAGTTCTGGTGTAGAGAGGAAACGTTTGTTCAACTTGGGTGGTTTGATCTTCGAGTATTTACCCATATACGTTTCACTGTATGCATCTATGAGTGGTACTATATTGGTGTAATACGCCTGTAGGGCCTTATGTTGAGCGTACGAGTTTGTATGTAAATGAAAATAGTGCGTTTGTGTTCGGGAATTCATCAACATTCCGACAAACTTATTTGCGTCTGACATATTTATGTATACATGAGATTTTAATATCCACCTTTAAGTCTATCGGGTGTTTCAGATGGAAACTGTCTCGAGAAGAAATGTTTGTTACCCCAGTCACTGTGCCCTATCGTACTCGGACCGGACCTATCAATTTTGATGTATCGCCGCAAATCCTTGTAGTATACGCGCGCCCCGGCGGCGATGATATCTTCGTGTTTCAAGTCGACGTGGTTGTCGATGGGGAAAAAGTATTTGTAATATTTTTTCATGTTCTCTACATGCACGAGATAACACTTCATGCTCGTTATCCATTTCACGCGTTCTAAACCGCGTTGTTTTTCGCCGTCGGAATATCTGGAAAGACAATGGAAGAAGCATATTTCAAAATCATCCCCCAGTGTGTCGATCACACTTTGTACCTTCTTATAGAAATCATCATTCAGAATGATGACGTTATCTTCAAACATGAGCGCATACTTAATATTTTGGTCGAAGCATCGCTTATAAAATTCCATATGTCCCATGTAACAACCGATCGCACCCATGTTAAAGTACGTAATATCTGGTCGCTTCTTTACAGAATCATAGTGCATTTCGATGGCTTCGTTAAAATATTCTGGTTTCACATATTTTTTATATTTTGTCGCGTTTTCTACACTCTTTGTATCCTTACCATAAATAGTTTCTAATGGAATGTCACTATTGTAATGCCTCATGAATGTTTCCTGACGTTTCGTGGATGATGGTAGCGTCAGAAGAAAGGCTTTATAGTCAACATCGATTTTATAACGTTTACGTAACAACATAAACGTCAAAACTATCAACACTAACAAAAGTGCGAATGTCCGGTCGTCCATAATTTAATATACGTATAGAATAAAATATGGACACCAGGATTCTAAGTCTATTGATTATCACATTAACGTATGGTTTGATATATTCGTTGATGCCAAAGGAAGAATTTGGATTCAAGACGGCGCTCGATCCATTTTACTTTTCGTTCACAACTATGAGCACGGTAGGTTACGGTGACATATCTCCCAAAACTGATCGGGCTAAACTTATGGTGATGACACAGCAAGCCGCACTCATCGTCGAGTTGTCCACAATACTTCAAAGTGTATTTATAATTAAAAAGTAGTTAAGTATAAGTAGATGTGTTTAAAGCTCGCTCTCAAATTCACCCGTAGAAACGATTATAAAAAACCATTTATGTGTTCGTGTGATATATGTGGCCGAAATTATACGAATATGGATACTCTTATAGAACACATGGGATCGCACGACCTTCGAGATATACACGCCCGCATACGCGCCAACTATGGAACGGTGAGATGTAATACATGTTACAGGGCATTCGATACGGTGTATAACATGGCGCTTCACTCATGTGCCACAGATGACACTGTTTAAGTGTCCTTATCCCTCACTGTCCAGTTACCTTTTAAAAGAGCCGATCGTCGCTCCCAATCTGTTATTTTGATCGTATTAGTGGGTGGTGTGACAAGCACTCCCTCGTCAACTACACGACACTTGTAGTTACCGACTGCGCACATGTGCTCAAGTTCGAACCTCGACGCGAATTGTACATACGGTACCAAGCTCATTTCCGCTTCGAGTAGAGTTTTGTAGCGAAAGGCATCCTCGAAAGTTCTGAACGCGATTATACAATCAGTACCCTCATTCATCGACTTTACAGAATATATACCCAAATCTCCATCACCGATGAAAGCCAATATATGGAACATCTGCAAATCATGTACTTTTTCCAACAATTTACTATTTTTAGTATCATAAGAATAGTAAGCTGTAGTCACGGTTTTATATTTCCTCGGACGTGTGAAACGACGCACACTCACGGGCATTTTAGCGGCGAACATGGTTCCGGACATACCCGATAGTATTAATAAAGTTTATAATAGCAAACGCGTTAAAGAGTGATTCGCGAATCGTGTTCATGTAATACATTTCTATATTTTGACGTGTACTTAGGATGAAATAATCCTGTCGACAGCTTCTGGCCAACTCAGAACGCTCAAATCACCGTAACGACACCACGGATATTCACGCTTTCCGTCGTACCCACAGAAATGTACAGGGGTCACGTCGTATCTATCGGCGATTCCGCATGTCATGTCATTGTCGTCTATTATGGTACCGATGTTCAGGCATGTACAGATGTCAATTTTACATATTTCTCGATTCGTGTAGCTGTTTGTTAGAATGATATCATCAAACATGTTTGGGAAGTGGAAATTAATCCAGTCTTCAGTCTCACTTCGAGCGTATTCTTGTCTCCCTGTGACGATATACATTTTTTCGGAATGCTCTCGAAGCTTTTTTATCGCATCAACTGACCCCTCCAAAGGTTGAATCATCCCGAACACTTCAGATTTATAAAATTCTCTCACCATCTCTTTCGATTCGTTATTTGTAATTTTAAACATATTACTGTAAATGTAACCATATTTCGGTCTTTCTGGCATCGTCAATTTTTTCCATTTAGCCATTGGCTTCACAAACGGCATGAGAACTTCATCGATATCGACGGCGATGCGATTCATTGTACTTTATTCATTCGTAATCTCTAATTACAATTCCAACGGGAAAACGGGGAACACCTAGAGCTGTTAGATTTTGATAACGAACCGTCAATTGTTTGCCTATGTATTTATCCTTATCTTCCAGTAATTTCCGGCGCACTTCGAGTGTGCCTTCGGGTTTCGCAGAAAAGTGGTGTTCTCCCGCCTTACACACCCAGATCGCGGTACCCTTTTCACGTCCCGTACCCTCTTTAACATCCACGATGGGAAACTCGTCTGTCTGAAATGCCTTGTACTTGAGGAGGTGGTTACTCCTCTTCCCAATCTCATAGACACTGGACGCTTCACGAATCATGATACCCTCGTGTCCATCCCTGACGAACATATCGTGGTATTTCTGAATTTCAACCACCTTTTTGACGAGGAATGTATCGACAGAGGTTCGTTCCTTTCGTTCTTCAAACGTCAGGTTCGGTCGGTTCAGATCAAAGTAATCAAACACGTGGAATTCGAGTGACTCTGGGTTCATTTTGAACATACTCGTAATTTCCTCGAATGTCTTTTTGGGAACGTAACATTCTCCATCGAGATACTCTCCATCCTTGAGACCGCGTGCGAGATGTTCGACACCCTTTACAGGCTTACCAGTTCGAGAAAAACACCCCTTATTAGAGACGAGTAAACGGATACCATCAATCTTGGGTTGTACGTAAAAGGGTTCGGTAATATACTTTTGACGATCCTCCCACTTGTTCGCCAACATAGGAAGAATCTCGGTACACTTGGTTCTTTCGTTGTTCCACATGGTCATGGCTCGATTGACAGCCTTTTCGTACCCGGTTTTGACATTCGTCCTCGACTCGGTCATCTTATCACTCCCAACGACACCACACACCTTCACGATATCGGCTGTACCATCCTTCAAGTCCTCTACGCGAATGTCAGTGAACCTCTCACGACCGTTTTTATCTTTCTTGATAAGGCGTTCCATTGTACGAAGTTTTAAATTCTACGCTTTAAATAGATGTCTGGGTTACCAGTTGTAAACTATAGCAGAATGGAACGACTTAGACCTCCTCCAATAACGACTATCCCACTCAATTTGAATACACTCAGTGTGTTGGTGTTACTATTATGTGTAATCGCCCTATATCGGCGGTTTGTGATAGTTAAGAAATCTCGTGAACAACGCCATACTTAATACACTCATCGGCGTTTATATAAATATCTCGTGTCATCATGTCTTTGAGTACGTCTTTTGGAATATCCGTCTCGGATTTATATAATTTTTTGACAGTTTTCATAATTTTCTTGCATGTTCTCAGTTCGTCTCTCAATTCGGTATATTTACCCATGAAACCGGAACTCAATTGATGAATAAGGACGTACGCGTGCTTTCCCATATATCTACGCACACCACCAAGCAACATGAATGTCCCGGCGCTACAGCACACCCCCTCGACATACGTGTGTACGCGCACTTTTGAACTTTTTAGAGTGTCCATGGCACTCATACCGGCATGAACATCCCCACCATCACTGCAGATACGCACGTTGATAGTAGGTGTGTACCCAGGAAGGTCGATCGCCTTTTTGAGCAGATCAGCCTCTAACGTTTTGAACTTTTCGACAAAGTTGAGGACATTCTTGCGATCTATATCGCCATAGTAGTAAATGTCGCACCCCGACGTGCGCACCTCAGCCGTCTCTTCATGTTCGTCCTCGTTATCAGAACTCATTTATCAAATTTCGCATATTCTTTTTAACTTTCATTACTTCGTTTGGTTTCAGTTTGTTTACTAACGCGAGGTGATTCATGACGTCGAAATCGCTCGGTGTCAATTTATAGTGTAATGCTTGATCGAACACACCCTTTGACATGTACTGGCGCACGACACACAGTTCTTCTACACTCAATCGTGACGTGTTTCTCGCCTGTATCCCTTTCAATTTATTCAGACGCATCTTGTAATTGCCATATTTCGTCCACGAACTACCCGCTTTGATGGTATTTTCCTGTAAAGGTTTGCCGATGTGCATCTTGGGAATAGCTGCAGCGTGTAGAGCGTAATATGGCATGAGATCCCAATCACCCGTTTTATATATTATGGTATCGTACACATCAGCGCTCGATAACGAAGATATTATATCAACCGTGGAGTGATCTTTAGAATCTAAATAGTTTCCATGTACGACATCACATACATGTCCATGTTCGTGAAGCGTTTGTGAAATATCAAAAGTTCCTATAGAGCATAAGACATCCGTGATGACATCTTTCGAGGTTTTGAAAACATCCTTTTCGTCCGAATTGTGCACGTAATCGTAAAAGTTGAATATATTCCCATCACATTTTTCCGCAGCGAGGCGTGAACGCGTGTGATAAGGTAGAAGAGACGCGATTTCGTCGGGTGTTCGGCGTGGTATGATGATCAGTTCGAAATTTGGAAGTACATGAACGGACGTGGACGTCACCACACACGAATTCTTTACATTCGACCCGTTGTTCGAGACGTAATCGACAATTTGCTTTTGCCAGTACACGTTCGTATCGTATCCATCCAGTAACGCGATTGAATTTGATTTCAATATATCGTGGAACGTCACCTGATTCTTGTGTAACGTATCCGCATGTATCTCTACAAAGTTTTTATCCATCAGCGTTTGTGACACAGTAAAAGATTTTCCTCTACCAGTAGGCCCACACACGAAAACATTCTTTCCTTCTGAAATATATTTTTCGAGAAGTTGAATCTCTTTAGTGTGGAGCGTCAAGGGTCGCTCCTTTTTTTGTGGTATTATTTTAATGAAGGAATCCATCAAAGATGATCTTACTGAAGAAGCTTTAGATATTTTCTTTAATAATCAGATCTTATATAACAAAGTAATAAATCCGATAAAGAAGACGGTTATACCTGTCATAGCATGTATCGCACTCTTTAATATTATTCTATTTCTGATGGTCGTGTACCTGACTCGTCGTCTGTCGAAGATTTTATGACAATATCCGTGAGTAGTTGGTCAGCGGTACGTCCCCGTAAATAGTCCAAGTCTTTCCGCAGATTCATCTTTAGATCTTCTTCACTCACGAACGTTTGAATCGGGTGTATATGCATTATTTCTGGTTTGAAGAATTCCGAATCATTCGGGAATGTCTTTTCGAATCCCTGTATGATTTCGTATGGTATGGGAGGTGATTGTTCTATGAGTCTGTCATACTCCGCACGAGACGATTCTATGAGAGCGGAACCATCGTAATTGCGCTCTTCTATGGGCAGGGAAAGTTCCAGACGAATCGTTCTCGATAACTTTCCGTACTGTAACGAAGCCACCCTGTGCCCTTCCATCAATTCGTTAACTTTGAGAAACTGCATGATCGTGGCTAGGAGACCCGCGACCAAATTCATGAAACCTATGATAGCAGGAACCATAGATTGCATACTCGGGGGGAATGACCCCTGCGCGAAATTTGCAGTCCCTGTCACTGTCGACAGAACGATCACCGGTATGGTAAAACGCATACTCAATTTCTTATACATCAGATACGCGTGATTGTTCATATACCTATAACAAGCCGACGCTTCACCCCATGTTTTTAAAATACGTTCTTGTTGTGGGTGCCATATCTTTGGTTCTTTAGGTTCTTTTTTATCGGACACTTTCGATTTTTTCTTATCCATAATATATGGCTACATTTAATTTCTAATTCTATATAAATGAAACGTTCGACTCAGAATGCCATAGGATTCGGTATTGTCATACTTCTTTCCATTTATATAGGCTACTTGAAGTATATTATGGATAACGAAAAGAGGGAACGCCGCGAAAATCGCGCGCGTGCTATGAAGGTTCAAGTCCCTATCCCGGCACCTATCAATTATAGAGTACCCGAAACTGAACCCGAATTTAGGAGACCTCCTATTAAACAGTATAAACCTGGGTACGTGCAGCAGATGGGATTATTGACAGGTTCTGGTGGAGAAACCCTGCCCCTCTATGGAAAGGAAGTCAGGGGTCATAGGGATCGATACAATTATTACACATCGACGTCTGGTGAGCAAATTTATTCGATTCCCGTTACACATAACGGTCGGGATTGTATGGATACCCTGGGTTGTCCGGAATTATACGACAACAACCAAGTATCCGTTTTAGGTAACCAGTCTCCGTACGACGTGAAGATGTATAGGACTGAACATTTCTTCTAAACGAAATGAATTCCGAAGCGTTTGGTCATGTACTTTTTAGCTTCGGGCATCGAAGGTCGGCTCCACAATAACCATCTCGACCAAAAACCAGCCGTTTGCATCCCGGATTTGGTCCAGGTTTCACCCATACGCGAATGACGCGCGAGATATCTTCGCATACGCTCAGGATCTTTATGGATCGTAAAATCCGAATACCCTTTACCCCCAAAATCTACATACTTTCCATCGTCGAACGTGGCCCTAAATTTTTTGTCATTTTTGGGACTGTTACGAAGAATGACTTTCATTTATATTTACACTACATTAAGATTTCACACAATTCAAATTACTTAAAGGAATAGACCGTGAATTAGACAAGAAACGAGCTGAGATGCCCGAGTAGGTCTAAGGGGTGCGACTTAAGATCGCCTGTGCTTCGCACGCGTGGGTTCGAATCCCACTCTCAGCATTATTCTTCCATAGCTCAGTTGGTTAGAGCGACAGACTGTTAATCTGTAGGTCATCGGTTCGATCCCGATTGGAAGAGACGCTCCTATAGTGTAGTTGGTCAACACTGTGGACTTTGAATCCACCACCCCAAGTTCGAATCTTGGTGGGAGCTTTCCTCTCTTAGCTCAGTTGGTAGAGCAGTGGACTGTAGTTCCATTTGTCACCTGTTCGATTCAGGTAGAGAGGACCATTCCTTCATAGCTCAGTTGGTTAGAGCGTGCGACTGTTAATCGCGAGGTCATCGGTTCGATCCCGATTGAAGGAGAAATTTACCAATTAAAAACCCAATGATATTTGTCAAATTTTCACCCACTGAATAGTGCCATGTATGCTCGGTTGAGTTCTTGATACCGAATGCACGGTCTATGAAGTTTTCTTGTTTCGGTTTACCACCATACACCTTACGAAGCCATGGAGGACCTTCATCCCTCCCTTCGTATCGTCCTAAACACCCTCCAAACCCTTTCACGATGTCTGGTCGACTCGAGAGCCAATATTCGAATAATTCCCACACAATTCCCAAACCTATCCATGTTTTAAACTTGTCTGGGTACAGCATTCCCGCGATCATGTAGAAGAAGAGATGGCCGTACTGGAACCCATAGAATTCAGTTCGTGCACACACGAATCGTTCGTCTGTACACGAACAGATGCGTGCGTATACGAAGAACCATATGATAAATAGTACTACGAGTATCATCTGTTAGTTACAACTATTTCTTTTTGATGAACATCTGGCCGTCATGGATACCACTCTTGTCGATATCAATGACGTTCCTGTATCCACTCGCGAATCCCTGTAGACCCGCTGTTGGGTTCACAGGATCGGGGCCGTAGTCATCGAGAATCATCCATCCTCCCGACTTTAATTTACGCCATGAAAGAACAGCGTCTTCCAAGGCCCACTCAGCTTCATGATTTCCGTCGACAAAGATGATATCAAACGTGTCATCTTCCAGGGTTGGAATAACGTCACGAGAAAATCCACGATGAATCTTGAGTTTATTCTTCACCTCGGGTGAAGCGTTGTCCAAATTTTCTAGGAACTGTTTATAGATTTTATCCTGATCACCAACATACTCATCGTATTCCTCATAATCAACCCATGGGTCAATCGCATGCATCTCCGTATCCGGGTGCTTGCAGTAAGTGTCTGCAATCTCCCATAGGTTCATCCCATAATGGACTCCGATTTCAAGGTATTTGATGGGCTTATCCTCCGGTGTGATAACCTTTTCCCACCATGAACAGGGTCTGAATTTAGTTCCCTCCATGTATATATTTAAGAATGGTAATCTTTATACACTTAAAATAATCTCGTGTAAGTAAAACACAATGTCTTCGGTTGGTCTCATCGGTCTCGGTGCTATCGGGGGTAATCTCGCTCTTAATCTCCAGCGTTCTCGTGATGTCCATGTATATGGTCGCACAAAGGAGAAGGTTGACGCAGTAGCACAGAAGGGTGATTCAATCCATGGTCACATTGATATGGACACTTTCATTTCAGAGATGGATACTCCACGCACCATTTTCACAGCTCTCCCAAACGGTGAAGCCACTGACGGGGTTGTCAAATCCCTACTGGAAAAATTGGATCCAGATGATACCATTATCGATTGTTCCAATGAGCACTACAGGACGTCGAGAAAGAGGGGATCCAGGTGTAGATCGAAGAACGTGAACTATGTCGGGGCTGGACTATCGGGTGGTGCATTTGGTGCCCTTTCAGGACCTGCTTTGATGATTGGCTGCGACGAAGATGTATTTGTTCAGAATACCGATCTCTTTTCCAGTTTCTGTAAAAATTTTACGCATATGGGCAATGATTATGGGATTGGTCATTTCACGAAGATGGTTCACAATGGTGTGGAATATGGCATGCTCCAAGGTGTCGCCGATGTATACGCGTACTGTAACCAGGATGTGTTTTACATGAAACAGGCACTCGATGAAGCTAAAAAGACTGACATCGATGGGTACATCGTGAACTCAGCTCTTAAAGTATTAAGTGACTACAACATTTCTAAAATCCTAGATGTCGCCGAAATGAACAATACCGGTTCATGGACTTCACAGGTTGCTATCGAGTATGGTATTCCTACTCCAATTCTAAATGCAGCACTCAATACAAGACTCACGAGTCGTGATGTCAAGGCGGTCAACGTCAATCAGCATTTGAATTATGCGTTTGACCCCTACATTGCCACTTCTACACTGCGTTTCGTGTTTGCTATGGCACTCATCGAGGGTTTCAATGTAATGAATACCCGTAACATCGAAAAGCGTCGAACAATCAATGCGTGGTCATCTGGTACGATCATTGAGTGTCCTATGATTGCTGAAAGTTGCTACGACATCATCGAGCAGACTGCCGAAGACGCGAGGGTATTTGTGATGTTCTGCACGGCAACCGGTATACCGTGTCCCTCTGTACAGGCTGCCCTTACCCAGTTTGATTTTATACATCAACGCCGGACATCCGTAAATTTTTTAATGGCCCAGCGTAATTACTTCGGTCAGCATTCCATTATTGAAAAGTGACCCCACAGATCCCTGACTTCTTGTTCATCGATACAGGAAGACCGGTCATCCATCTTAATTTTTTCCAGGATTGATTCATACGCACAGCGTCCAGTGTTCATATTGTAATTGTCCGTGTCATTGATGGATATACTCTTTTCATCCGGTACCATCTTTGAAATATCAGCTTCGAGAAAGATATCCTTATATTTCATTGATACACGACACGATGTTGGTGCCGTACCCATATACAGATCACTTTTTGATACATGTGTGACATGTGGCTTGACAAATTTGAAATCATGCAGAATTTCCTTTCTCGTCTGATTAAAATACCTGGCCAATAGAGTTGCGAATAACAAAACGCAGTGACTCTGGTACATATCTAAAATTATACCGACACTATCAAAGTATTCGATTCGTTGATTGATGTCGGGACTCTCATGGATGGTGATTTTAATTTTTTCCAGATTGTCAGGTAATTCAATTCGATCGAGTATACTCTTTCCGAGATAATGATCATTATAAAGAACGTTCATGTTGTTCGTCTTCACGAACGAATGTATTCTTTCAAAGTCCTCTAATGAATGCCCATGTGGTTTTTCCAAGATGTAGGTTGGGTTGACAACATTCATATAGGGCTCAACGTTTTCACAAAAATTGTGGGTTGGTATAGACATGTAAGCGACAATATTAGACGTATTCTCGAGGTGCTGTAGATTTGAAACAACACTTCGTGATATGGGTGTATAGGGACATTCGAGCTTGTTCAGGGCTGGGATGATTCTCGTCTGAGCCAGATGGCCACGGGCTCCGAATACTAGACAGTGATTCATCTAATTAAAAGGTAGAAATTATAATCAAGTAATGATATTCATCGATCGAATTTTGCGTTACATGTCTAAGGACATCTACTTACCACTACGTTGTTACGCCACCAAGAAGGAGTGTTTCTCGAAGACGAAATATTGTCGCTGCAAAAACTTCTGTAAATACCCACCAAACAAGGGATTACCCGAAGCGAAACTAATCCTCGTGAAGGAATATAAGGAGAAGTGTCGTTTATAAAATACAATGTCCCTCGGGGTTAAGAAGTTGACGTATGATTCTATTCTTCCTACTCGTGGTTCCAGTGGTTCTGTGGGTTATGACCTCTACAGCAATATGGACTGTGTTATTCATGCGTCGGAGAGAGGGCTTGTCTCCACGGGGATCACAGTTGTTCTCCCACCTGGAGTATATGGACGAGTTGCACCACGATCCGGACTCGCCGTCAAGTATGGTATCCAAGTCGGGGCTGGTGTCATTGACCCAGACTATACGGGTGAAGTCAAAGTCGTTCTCTTCAATCATGGAGACAAAGACTTTGAGGTTAAGAAGGGTGATCGCATCGCTCAACTCGTTCTTGAGAAGTGTGATACACCACCTATCGAGGAGATTAGTATCGTAGAAGACACCGACAGGGGTTCGGGTGGATTTGGTTCAACGGGTCAGTGAAAGGAGTGCAATGAAGAACATGCATATACCCCCGACCAAAATGTAATATAACACAGCTGTGTTTTGTTCGTCATCTTCCATTTCTGGGATGAATTCTTCCATGGGTTCTTCTGGTGGAACCGGTTCATAAAGTTCCGTGTCATCAGAAAAACATTCATCGTCTTCATCCGCCACGTAACGTTCAATCTCTTCTTCCGTGCATTTAGCAGGGTCAACGCAGAAGGAACATGATTCTCCTGGTTGACATTTGCAGCACTGATCCAGTGATTTTTTGGGTTTCGTTATATTTTCACTCGGGGCCATGAAGCCAGATTTGCATACGTCAGGACTAACTGGTCTACACCCCATAGGTTCTATTTCGACATTGTTTTCACGTTTCGATTGTCCGACGATACAGCTCATTATAATTTGTCTATATTTTTATTGTCACAGTACCAAAAATCTTCTGGTTGGGGCATGAAAAGGACACCCTTGGTCATAGTCATGAATAGCTTAGCCTTGTTGACATCTGGGTAGGACATGAGCATCCACCGTTCCCAATATTCCGATCTGAAGTAGTCCTCCCAATCTTCCTGTTCACTCTCATCTATACCCAACATACCCCGGTGAATTTCGTGGTGGTTTGTCTCTACCCGCAACTTCTTAGGAATGATAGCCCCCTTCCTGATAAGATGTGCACGCATGAGACGAGCATCACCATGATCTGTATAGTACTGAACACCTTTCTGTCCGAAATCTATAGCTCTTTTACTTGGGAGAATGACCCGATATTTGTGTGCAACCGATGGACTGGGTTTAAGAACGACGTGCATCTATTGTAGCATGATACTTTCTTTGAGTGATGTTTTACTCGATATAAGGATTAGAAGTGTAGATTTTGTATGTTAGAATATACCGTTTCCGGTAATATACCTGTCCGAATTGGTCAGGATGCAAAAGAAAACGATGATCTTACAAACATGAGTGATCCCGAACACTGGTGGATGCATGCGAGTGGTTATCCGGGGTCGCATGTTGTCATCTGTTATGAAGGACAAGAACTTCCTAGAGACATAAAAAGAGATGCTGCCGTACTAGCTATACACCACAGCAAAACACCCGATTCGAAGATGTCTTGGGTAGACCTGGTGCGTGTCGAAAACGTTTCTTCGCTCAAGCAGTATGGACAGGTGACATTGGGGGGTAAAGTCGATCAACTAACTATCTTCATGAGAAGGGAAAAGGAACGTTTGGAAAGAATCTTAAAAACAAGGCGTACTATCTAGACAGATGAGTCATCAGGACTGGACTCCGGTCGTCATCCATGGAAAAGGTGCCCCTGTTAATCAGCGACCCCCAATGAAGCACTATGAACGTACGAAGGAGCAAAAATTGGAAGATGTGGAGATCGGTACCCATAAGAAGGTCCCACTTTCCATGGCGAAGATGATTCAACAGGGGCGTATTGCTAAAGGTTTCAAAACACAAAAAGATTTAGCAATCGCAGTCGGGGTGAATGTGAGTATCATAGGTTCATATGAGTCAGGTCGAGCCATTCCAGACCCCGCCATCCTACAGAAATTGAGAAGGGTTCTGGGTGTCAAACTAAAGTAAACTTGAGTAGTGTCCGGCGATGTAGTAGACATCTTCGAACCCGAGTTCTTCCAACGTCTCTGCCGCAAATCTGGCCCGTTGCCCAGTATTGCAGTAGACGAGTAAACCCTTCTTAGGGAGTTCTGTAGTGGTCTTTTCGTCCATCTTATTAACGGGAATGTGGAGTGCCTTGGGGTAGTGTCCTGCACGATACTCGGTGATCGTACGAACATCGATGACCTTCTTTATCTTACCTTCCTTGATGAGACGCTTGGCCTCAGAGGATGACACGAGGTTCTGTCCCATGAAAGTATATGCGAGTGCACCAGTGAGTGCACCAGCTATGAGAAGTGGTATCATTTAGTATCTACAAGGATTTTAACTTCAACATGATTTACAGTAATAAAGGATAGGAGCGTCCATAGTACAAATGAACAAGAAGCCTGCTGATGTGTCCACTCGTCTCACTCCTTCTGAGTTTGCTAAGCGTTCAATGGATACCCGCCTTGCCGTGATGGATGAGGCACTTAAAGCTGAAAAAGTTCGATATGAGTCCAACTGTGACTCGGATAAATTCAAGGAGTTTCTTGAGGACCGACTCACACTTTGGGAGGGAGAAAAGGATAACACCTTCCATGGAAAGAAGATGTATGAAAAAACGAAAAATTTACTCAACAACTGGAACTAATTCTTTCCAGATACACGTACGTGATTCATTTCATAACAACATTGTGCAAACCCATCATACGTCTTTTTACACGCCCGACAATGTACTAAACTGTTGTTAAATGTGAAAGGGCGAATATTCTTGGGGACAGTCATAACATTTTTGTTGTTGATGTTCACCCTATTACCGTTACCCGAAACCGGTTTTATAAAGGCAGCTGTAGGGTTGTATATCCTATTCCCTTTGGAATTTTCTGTGTAAAGGGCACCTCGCCCTGACATTCTTATACGGCGTCCCTTTGTATCCATATAGGGGGTGGGACCCACCGACATCTTGTCGAACTCCTTGCGAGCATTCATGACTTTTATATACAACCATAAATTAATTACCGAACGCAACACCGGCCATACCATTCTTGACACGAAGAATGTTATAGTTGACTGCGTACATACGCTGGTACGTGTTACCACCAGAAACATTCCGGAGTGTCACCTTCGCCGTGTCGATACGAGAGAAGTTCAAAGAACCGGAAGGCTGAGACTTGCCAATGTTGAGACAGAATGGCCATGTGTACACGGGGGCAGTCTCGAGGAGATCGTCGGGAAGAGACTGACAATGCATCTTGGGAACCACTGTGTGGTGGTAATCCTTGGACATGTTCTCCGAAAGGGGTGTACCGTTGATGTACAGAGTCGCATCATCGAAAGCATACGCCGTATCCCACGCCGCACCCACGTTGGAGGACACGAGGTGAAGAGCACTCGTCGGGTGGTTGAAATAGGTGAGATCGATATCAGTGTCCGTCGAACCGACCATCTGATACTGTGTCTGTGTAATCAGGATCTCATGCTCATTGTCTGTGAAGAACTTACGCTCATCAGTATCGAGATAAGCATACATCGCGTACACCTTGGGGGTCGACGAGAAGGTACCGTCGCGGCACTTGATGCGGATCTCGACGTCATGGTACTGCATGGCAACGAGAGGAAGAGACTTGGTCCAGTCCTGGCTGAAGAAGAAGGGAATCACGAAGTGGTCAGCGGTACCCGCGGCATTCTTCGCATTCTCCTTAATCTCCGCTGTAGAAACAGCCGACGACGCACGAGCCTGTGTTTCGTTGTAGAGGACATTGTGAACACCCTGGACGTAGAGAGAATCAAGGCGGCACACCTGTTGACCACCGACATAGAGAAGGAACTCAGTTGGGTTGGAATCCTTGGAGAAAAGACCAGTCGTGTTCGAACCCGTCGCGGCGATGCCGGGGGCTTCGATCCATACGTAGCTAAGAAGATCACCCTTGGACTTGACGGGGATGGTCACTTCGGCACCCGAAGTGAACGAACCAATGTAATCGATACGTTCGGGCTTGATGGAGAAGTTCGTATGACGCTTGTAGTTCTGACGGAAAAAACTGACTTCGGGTTGGCCAGTGATGTAGACATCCTGGGCACCCTTGGACACGAGGTCAATCAAAGCGGCTGACATTTACTAGTAAACGATATTAAAATTTTGGCTCGAAGTGTACATAAGGAAGCATGGTCGTATTTCAGGCACTCACATGGGAAGCACGCGATGAAGATGAGGATCACTTGATTAGTATATTCGGTAAGACTGAAGATGGGAAGTCGGTATGTGTAACTACTGCTTTCGAACCGTACTTTTACATCAAGCTTCCTGATATCAAGTATGCCCGCGAAATCTATGCTCACATCAAAGACACCTGCACCGGGTACACCGTCGTTGAATCGAAGGATATTTGGGGCTTTCAAAACAACCAAAAATTCCTGTTCATGCGTATCACCTTTTCCAATCTGAAGAAGCGTCGGACGACTGACTACTTTCTGAAAAAACCTCTCAACCTCTCGAGTGGCCCATTTCCCCTGAAGGTGTATGAATCGAATCTTGATCCTATGCTTCGCATGATGCATCGAACGGGGATCCAGTCCACTGGCTGGCTGGATACTGGTAAAGAATGTGTTCGATCCAATCTCGCACATGTCAACATCGACTTGTTCTGTAACAATTGGGAAACACTCACACCTGTGAAACGTGATGACGTTGCACCCTTTGTTGTGGCATCCTTCGATATCGAGTCGAATAGTTCTACTGGGAAGTTTCCTGATGCGGACATAGATGGTGATGCATGTTTTCAGATTGCACTATCGTTGTGTAGACTCGGATCGGATGAACCCTATGATAAGACGTGTCTATGTTTCAAGAAAACTGACCCAAACTTGGAAGGTTCTACGATCATCAGTTACGACACGGAGCGGGAAATGCTTGAAGCCTTCAGGGACTACATGATTAAACAGGATATCGATATCATCACGGGTTGGAACATCTTTGGTTTCGATCTTGAATATATCTACAAGCGAGCTGCGAAGGTTGGATGTAGTCACTCCTTCTACAACCTTGGAAAGTTGAAGAACGTTGACTCGGAGATGGTCTACAAGCGTCTGTCATCGAGTGCTCTAGGTGATAACATGCTGAAGCTTCTTCCCATGACTGGACGTTTCATCTTCGATCTATTCCACGAAGTCAAGAAGGGCTACAAACTTGATAGCTACAAACTGGACAACGTGTCGAAACTCTATCTGGGTGATCAGAAGATTGATATGCC
>Ga0209659_1000341_pt1 | contig 29626 bp, 58 predicted proteins | sample SaaInlLV_10m_DNA_FD_184658 | JGI IMG/M metagenome (GOLD analysis project Ga0209659, IMG submission 184658) | Marine microbial communities from expanding oxygen minimum zones in the Saanich Inlet - SI072_LV_10m_DNA (SPAdes) (version 2) | ecosystem: Environmental > Aquatic > Marine > Intertidal... | reverse complement strand
TGCATTGATATTAGGAGTATATTCTCCGTTTACACAATACTATGAAGGTCAATGGTGGGATCCAGGTCTACTAATTGTACCATTTAGTTCTTGGGATATTCAAATTACAAAAACATTCAAATACAATATCAGTTTTACTGGAGTTTGGCAATCAGGTGGAAACGCTTTGAACTATCAAATATTAACTGGTGGTAAAATTAGGTTCTAATTATGAAAAAATTACTAATACTTTTACTATTACCCACATTATTATTAGCAAAAAAAGATTGTTATTCTGTTAAGGGAGTAACAACTACAATTGAAATGGAAGAGATTAGCCAAAGAAGAATTACATTTGGTATTAAACAAATGATGGAAGATATCATCTCAGATAAATATGATTTGTGTATGGATGGAAAACCTGTTGAGGTTATTGTACAATCAATAGAAGCTCCCCAGACAGGAATCCAAATTGGCCCATGGACTAAAGTGAGTAAACAGACAATAGTTACTTTACTAATCTATATGGATGGAAAGGTAATTGAGGTTGAAGGAAAAGCTAAATCTACGGTAGAAGCTACATTTATAGATTTACAGAATGATGAAATACCATTTGATAAAACAGCGTTCGCATCGGCAGTTAAGAAGGCTATCGAGAAGATTATCAAGTAAAATTAGAACTTTTAAATTAATTTTTACTATTTATTGAAACAATAGTATGAGACAATAACACAATTAAAAAAGATTTCGGAATATTCTATGAAAAATTATTTAAAATTTCTGTTATTGATGATTCCAATGTTAGGAATTGTACAATCAGTAAAAGCACAAAACAGCTGGTTCAACTTAGAGGTTCAATTTGACCTCTACGGACCTTCTGAATCATTTACTCTGATTACGCAAGCCGGAGATACATTAGTTAATCATCAACCAGCAGTACCGTATGAGTTCTATCAAACATTAGTTTACACAGATTCAGGTGATGTGGAAATATCACTATATGATTCATTCGGAGATGGGTGGGTTGATGGGCAAAACACATTATCAAACATTACTCTAACAAATGATTGTCAAGGAACAATCTTAGATTTAGATTTAAACTTCGCATTTACACAATACGATACAACAGTAAATCTATTAGCATGTCCACCACCAATATTTGGGTGTATGGATTCAAATTCAACAAACTATAACCCAAATGCCACTATAGATGACAATAGTTGTTTATATAACGTAGATTTTAGTTTAAATATGAACCAATATCCAAATACATACACTACTCCGTATGTAGCAGGACCTTTTAATGGTTGGACAAACCAACATCCATTACAGGATCCTGATGGTGATGGTATTTGGGAAACTACAATACCAATTCTAAATGGAGTAACCCCTTGGAAGTTTATGTTGGATAATTGGGCAGTGCAAGAATTACCAACAAACGTACAGAATGACCCATACGCAAGTTGTTTTGTATTAGATGGTGCAGGATTTACAAATAGAATTTTAGATGTACAAAACCAACCAATAACACTACCAATATATTGTTGGGAAAGTTGTTATGATTGTGGAGATGTTTTAGGTTGTACAGACCCTACATCAAATTCATATAACCCTTGGGCAACTATTGATGATGGAAGTTGTGCAGTTAGTGGGCCGACGGGATGTGGAGCAGACCAAACATATTTAAAATTAGTATATACTCCTGATAATTGGCCGCAAGAAAACGAAATCGTAGTTGGTGACCCAAATGGAACTATATTCTACGCACCACAAGGAACTTATAACCAATCAAATGCACCTGCTGGTATTCCAATTGAAATATTTATTTGTGTAGATACAAATACATTAGTAGATATAACATTAGCAGATTCATATGGTGATGGTTATGGTGGTACATCATCAGGTGGTTCAGTAGATGGAAACCTTGAATTGTTTAATTGTGATGGAGTTGAACTATTTGATTTAGTAGATACAGTAGGAGCTAACTTTGGATATAGTTTCCAATCAGACCAATTTAATAGTGGGGATATTTGTTCATATAACAGTACGGATATATTCGGTTGTATGAACCCATTCTCAACAACATATGACCCAACTGCAACAATAGATGATGGAAGTTGTGGACCAGCAAGAGTATTAGGTTGTACAGACCCTAACTCATTCAACTATGATTCTACAGCAAATCAATCAGAAATAATGCAGGGTGATTACACATTAACACTTAGCGATGGAGCTGCGAACGGATGGAGTGGAACTTGGTTAGGTATTAAACAAGGTAATAATTTATCACCACAATATAAGATGGGCCCGAATGATGGTAGTTCAATTACATTCAACAACGTTCAGTTAAATATTTTTGAACCAGTTAAACTTTACTTATTCACAACTCAACAATCAGCACAAACCATAAATCAGGTAGGATACACATTAACAGGTCCGACTGGTGATACAATTGTAGATGTACCTTATTTTACAGCAGGACCATTACAATTCCCAGTGTGTCAATCAACAACCGCACAACCATTCTTTGGTGATGTATGTATTCCTGTAATTTTAGGATGTATGGATTCAACTTCACTTAATTACATTCAACCAATTGGAGACCCATTGGTAGATGTAAACACAGATGATGGAAGTTGTATTGCAATTGTAGAAGGGTGTATGAATCCTTTAGCATTTAATTACAATCCAAACGCAAACGTAGATGATGGAAGTTGTGTTCCTGTAGTAGTAGGTTGTATGGATTCTACTTCATATAATTACGACCCATTGGCAAATACGCCAGGAGCTTGTATTCCATTCATCTTTGGATGTACAGATGATACACAATTTAATTACGACCCTAATGCAAATACGGATGATGGTAGTTGTATTCCATTTATTTATGGTTGTACAGACCCAACATCTTTAAATTACGATTCAACAGCAAATACCGATGATGGTAGTTGTATTGCTCGTATTTACGGATGTATGGATTCAACACAATTCAATTACGACCCATTAGCAAATACTGATGATGGAAGTTGTATTCCATTTATTTATGGGTGTATGGATGTTAACTCATTAAATTATGACCCATTAGCAAATACAAACCAAACATCAGCAACGGATTTATCTAATCCTTGTATCCCAATAGTATATGGGTGTATGGATTCAACACAATATAATTACGACCCGAATGCAAATATAGATAATGGTAGTTGTGTTCCTTTCATTTACGGATGTATGGACCCGACTTCTTTAAATTATAATCCATTAGCAAATACCAATCAAGTATCTGAAACAGATTTAACAAACCCTTGTATTGCTATTGTTTATGGTTGTATGGATTCAACATCATTTAACTATGACCCTAACGCTAACGTAGATAATGGTTCTTGTATTCCATTTATTTATGGGTGTATGGACCCGAATTCATTTAACTATGACCCTACTGCAAATACAAACCAAACATCGGCAACCGATTTATCAAATCCGTGTATTCCGATTGTGTATGGTTGTACTGATTCAACTTCAGTAAACTATGACCCATTAGCAAACGTTGATAATGGTTCTTGTATCGAATCAATAGTAGGGTGTACAGATGTATCAGCTTACAACTATGACCCAACGGCTAACGTATCTGATTCAACTGCATGTTTATACGATGCAGGTTGTATCGGTGGACCGGGTGAACCATATTGGTTAAATAATCCTTGCTACGCATGGGTAATTGATGTAGATAATTATTGTTGTAATAACGAATGGGATTCAGATTGCCAGAGTTTATATCAATATTGTGTAGATGGGTATCCATTAGATATTAATGAAATAGCCGGTAAGATGATTATAGTTTATCCAAACCCAACAAATAAAATTCTTACAGTAGAAACATCTTTAAACAATGTGAGTTATGATTTATTTGATTTGACAGGTAGAAAATTAAGAAGTGGTGAAAACCAAAAGAAATCAGAAATTGATATGACAAATCTACCAATTGGTGTTTACATACTTCAAGTAAATTATGATGGAAACATTTATAATAAGAAAATTGTGAAAGAGGATTAAGAAGATGAGAAACATATTATTAATACTATGTATGTTACCATTGGCTATGTACAGCCAAACCACAGTAACAGAACCGAAAACACCTTCTAAGTTTATGAAAACTCTGAAGAAAGAATTTAAGTATTCTACATTCTATGCAGCATATAATGGTAACAACTCAGTATCAGATGTAACAAACTATTCGGTTACAGATGGATTAACAACAACTAAAACAAAAACCCCATATGATTATTCAGCAGTATTTGGTGTAAGAAAGATTCAAAGATTTGGATATGAACCTAATATTCAGAATAGATTCAAAAATGGTACTGAGAACTCATTCTCAGATGCAGCAACGATTGGTAGTAAATCAAAAGGATTTGAGTATCTATTTGAATTAGATTATAGAAGGCAGCAAGGTAAATCATTCCTTAGTCAAGACCACTTCCTAAGATATATCGCTGATAAGTATGTTTTTAAAGTAGAGTATCTATCAGACCAATTCGCAGATATTAATTACTTTGAAGCATCTCAAAGATATAGACACAAATTCAATAGAAAGTTTTCAGTAAACATTGGGGCAGCTCAAAGATTATCACAACCATATGGGTTCGACCCATTAGCTGATTGGATATTACAAACAGGTGATATACACTTTACTAACCTAGCAATTGAAGAAATGGGATATAGTGTAGATTTCAACGATGTAGATAATATCCTATATCTAAATCCAAGTGGTAACGTAGTAGCAAATTCAACAGATATATGGGAGCAAGTTGTAATTCCACAAATCTTATCAGATTATGTAGATAGAGAAAAAGCACTACTTCCACAGAAATTTGAGTATTCATTAGTAATGGGATTTGATTATTATCACTATACTAAAGAATTTTGGTTACACTCTTGGGCAAACGTAATGCCTTACCATATAAAAAGTACAGATGAGTATAGTTATCATGAGTACAATGGTGGTGGATGGGTTGATTATTCAGGTGGATTGATATTTGGATATAGACTTACAAAATCATTAGGGATATTTACAGAAGGTAAGTATCATAAGTATTGGAATCGTAGTTGGTATGATTTCTCAATGGGAATAAACTTTATTATACTATAAGGGTAACGAAGATGGCAAAAGAATTAAACGAAGAAACTAAAATTACATTAGACCTAAAAACGTTGGGTTTAGTTTTAGTAGGAGTAGCAACTGTAATAGGTATGTGGTTTGCATTGCAAGCTGATATAGAAGAAGCGAAAGAACTTCCTATAGCTCCACCACCTGATGTTACTCGTATGGAATATGATATGAAAGACCAATTGATTAGACAGACTATTATGACTACTCAAGAAGATGTAAAAGAGTTGAAAGAGGATTTCAAACGATTAGAAGAAAAAATAGACAAACTCAGATAAGGGATTACTATGAAAAAGTTTTTATTTGTATCAATGTTTCTACTACTAACTAACCTGATAAGCGCACAAGTTGTAGTAATGCATTTTAACGCTGGTTGGAATAGTACTAATGATGTAGAATGGATTGAAGGTTTAGAAGAGGTGGAGATAGAATTCATAGATATAGCTAAAAACCCTAAACTTAAAGAGAAATATAAAATAGTAGTAGTACCAACAATATTAATTCTTCAGTACTCTGAAGAAAAGAAACGTTATCAGGCTGATATTAGTTTTCATATGGCCGCTACTAAAGAAGAAGTTCAGGAAAAAATAGATGAGATAATTATGAGTGGATTTTAAAAACCCACTATATTTATTGATGAGTACAAACAAAAAAAAGGAGTTACGGATATGAAATGGATTTGGAGAAAAATTATGGCTTTTGGTGATATATTTAAAGATGATAACAACATCAATGAAAAAAATGTTATAGGTTTCATGTCATTCGCAGTAATGACTATATTCGCAATAGTAGACTTAACTACTGGTTACTTTGGGAAAGATTTAGTAATTAACGAATTCATATATAATTCATTTGTTTGGATTACATTAGGATGTTTCGGAATTGCCGGAATTGAGAAGTTCGCAAAAAAGTAAAAACTCTACAAAATGTATATAGCGGAAGAAAAAATGATATTATTAAAAAGCACTCCTATGATGGCAGGGTTAGGAATTACATCTATTTGTACTTTTATAGGTACATACTTAATGAATTTAACAATGGGAAATTCAGAACAATATATGGCAGTTCTGTTAGTGCTAATATTAGATGGGTTCTTCGGAGTTATAGCTGGTATGAAACGAGAAGGATTCAGAACATATAAAGCTCTCAGAGTTATTAAAAACATATTTGCATGGGAGTTAATCCTTACAGTAATATTATCCATAGAATTAGGATTTGATGGTACGTCTTGGTTATCAGAAACAATCTTAGCACCCTTTATGGTGTTCCAAATGATATCAGCTCTTAAAAACGCTTCAATGGCCGGGTTCATTAAGAATGAATTACTCAATGAAATATTGGATAGAATTGATTCCCATAAAGGAAAACGCAACAAATAACCTTTATTCCAAAAATTTACATATTTATAATCGTATGATAAACATAAGACAATACGGTTGGAAAGATTGGATTTCAAATCCTCAGAACAAATCCCTATACGAAAAGGATATGAACGAAGGAATGCGACAGTTCAAAATGGAACAACAAAGAAGAATTAGATTAGTCCAAGCGGCTAACTTTAACCAAAGAGGATATTAATGGAAAAAATAGATAAATTAATGAATCTTCTTGAAAAAAAGTATGGTAATAAAACCATAACTGATGGAAGTAAAGAAAAGATTAGAGAAATAGTACGAGAAGAGATAGCAAGGGTCGTAGAATCCCTTGAAGAAGTTAATGGTTCTGAAAACTCGATGATATCTAAAAAATAGATATTGATGATTGAGTTAAATGAAACTAAATCTTTCGGAAGAAAATCTAATAGTGATTTATAACTAACAGAGTAGGAATAGAAATATGCCTTTATATAGTAGAAAAAACATGCCACAAGTGAATACTCAAAATTTGAGTAAGGCACTTTCTATGGCTAAATCTAAAGTAAAGGTATCTAAAGGATTATTCCCAGCTTCAAAGTTAAAAGAATCACAAGTAGAACTCATACCAAATAAGGTAAAGGGTATAGCTGCGAAATATAGTAAACCAACTGATATGAAACCTTTAATCATATCTAAGGATAATTACATAATAGATGGACACCATCGATGGGCAGCTGCCATTTACAAATTTGGGAATGATGTTAAGATTCCCGTTCATAGAATAAATCTAAAAAGAGATGATGCAATTGAGTTGTATATTTCAATCGCAAATCAATTAGATGAAGTAATGGGTATGGCGGCCAGAAAGAAGATGGCTCGTAAATCTAAATCAAAACTCAAAAGAGGATTAAAGAAACGTATCAAAAAGATGAAGAAGAAACGTTCTAATGAAGATTTACAGAAAGCTGCTATTAGACAAGCAAAAACATTACTAATGCAGAAGATGATGAAAAAATCACCAGCTGATATGAGTATGAATGATAAGATAAAGTTTTCTGAGAAGTTAACTAAGAGTCCAGGGAAAATACAAAAAGTAGCTAGAAAAATACTTCCTAAATTAAAACAAGCTGAAGCGGATAGAGTAAAGACGATGAAATCTAACAACACTAAGAAGAAATTTGAAAGTGTGAATGAAGATATAAACATCCCTATTAACGTAGGTGATACTGTGTTAGGTGGTAAGTTCAAAAATAAAAGAATCGTTGTTAAATCAATCGGTAAGAACGAAAAGGGTGATATTACAATCAATAACAAACCATTGATGAAATATAGATTGTTACCTAAGTTAAAAGAAGAATCTATTGGTGGTAAAATTGAGTGTGGTAATTGTGGATGGAATTGGAAAGTAGAAGATGGTGGTGATGATTTATATATTTGCCATAAGTGTGGTAATGATAACGAAGCTCAAGAAACCCATGCAACTCCATCTACTGATAATGAAAAAACAGCAGGACTTCCACCAATTAAATCAGATGGTAATGGTAGACCTAGTAATAGTGGACAATACTCTAAGGTAATAGAATCTACAATCAACGAAATACCAATGGGTGATTTAAAACAAATAGATACATTCGCTGATAAGAAACTTAATCCAGTGGATATAGTACTTACAGATAAACATTTCTTTGATAGGTTAAACGACCCAAGAAATGATAAAGAGATATCTAAAGCAGAACTAATTGGATTCTTTAAACGATTAGCTAAAAAGAAGAAAACATTCTTAGATTTCTTAGATAAATATAATCAGGTGGTAGCAGTAGATGATAGAACTAATATCAATATACCATTTATGAAGCAAGCAAATAAAGTTATAGCCAAAACAGTTATGAGAAAGAAAGATTTTAAAACTCAAAATCAAAAGGTATCAATATAAAAATAATTGTTAAAATATTTGGTTAATTCAAATAAAAGTTGTATATTAGGGTATAATGAAGAAGATAGATTTTATAAACAACGTATTTAAAAATGAGGTAAACACCATAAATGAAGGTGGGAGAATTCTCAGAGTCTTTGATTTCGATGATACTATCGCTAAATCAACTGCCTTTATATATGTAAAACATAAAGATGGTTCTGAGAGTAAGTTAGACCCAGCTCAATACGCAAAGTATAACTCTAAATCAACTGATGTGTTTGATTTCAGAGATTTCAACAAAATGTTGAATAATCCAAAGGTAATCCAAAAGAACTTTAAACTTCTACAAAGAATGTTGGATAACCCAAATAAAAAAGTTACAATCCTAACCGCACGAAAACTAGCATTTCCTGTTACAAAGTTCTTTAAAGACCAAGGTATGGATGTGTATGTTGTAGCATTAGGAAGTAACAATCCAAAAGATAAATCAGATTGGATTGAGAAACACATTAAAAGGGGATATACAGATATCGCATTTATGGATGATTCATCTAAGAACATCAAAGCGGTAGATAAACTTAAATCAAAATACCCCAATGTGAGGATAAAAACTCACTTAGTTAAAGAACATATTGATGCAGAAGTACAGAAATATGTAAATAAACTGATTCACTAATATTAATTCCATATTTATTACCAATGAACTACGAAAAAGAAGTAATGAACCAAGCTTATAATATACTCACCAAAAAGAATTTTGAGTGGGGGGTTGAATTCAATTTAGAAATGAAAAAAGCATTTCTAAAGCTACTTTTAGATTACTTTACAGAAATTGAACATTATGAAAAATGTGCAGTAATCTTAACGTTACAAAAGAAAAATATGGAGAATATGAATGGAAATTTTAGTAAAACGAATTTCACCGGAAGTGGAATCAGTTAAAGGTTGGATAGTTTACGTTATAGACGTAAGTGGTAGACCGTTAACGGCAAAAATATGTGAGTTGGATGATTTAGTACCAACTATAACAAAATTAGAATCAGTTTTTAGTATATGAAACTATTTATATTAAATGATGATGTAAATTCCTTTGAGCACGTTGTAAGATGTATTCAAAGATATCTAAATTATCCTTATATGCAGGGATGTTCAATTGCAGATTTAATTCATAATACTGGAGAGTGTTGTGTTAAAGAATCTGAAGATGAAGTTCTCATAAAGGGTATGTATAAGTCAATGGTGAAAGAAGGATTACATTTAAGAATAGAGGGTTAATATGGGAAAGTCAAAAGGTTTAGGGGATACAATCAAAAAAGTAACATCAGCTACTAAGTTGGATGTTCTTGCCGAGAAGATTGCTCAAAGTTTAGGAAAAGCCGATTGTGGATGTAATAAGAGGCAAGATTATCTAAATGCTAAGTTTCCATATCCGAATACATTAAATAAACCAAAGGGTAAGAAATGAACTTAAACGAATTTATACAAAAAGAAATTAGAACTACATTAAATGGTAGAATTAATGAGGGTAGACCAATACCAATGGATACTCCAAATACATTCATATATCCTGAGTTTAAAATGTATGCATCTAAGAATAAAAAGATGTTCAAAAAAGAGCTTGAAAAATCAAAAGGTGATTCAAGTAAAATGTCCCTAACATTATCAGCACTGTGGTACAAATGGGCTAGGCAAAATCACAAAGAATTTACTCACATAAAAGATAATAAGAAGTTTGGTAGAGCATTGATGGTAATGATGGTTAAAGATGATGTAATATTTTCAATAGATGCCTTCAAAAAAACTAACAATATCACTAAACTTAAAGAAGATATCGTAGACCAAGCATTTCTTGATGCTAAACCTGTTGAAGATGAAGATGAATCAGTAGAGGAAGCTGCTAAAAGAGATTACAAAAAAGAGTACGAAAAGTACGGAAAATCTGAGAAAGCAAAGAAGTATAGGGCAGAACTAAATAAGTACAACAGGGACAAAGGTACTTATGGTAATGGTGATGGTAAGGATGCATCTCACAAAGGTGGGAAGATTGTTGGGTTCGAAGATGAATCTAAGAACAGAGGTAGAGCGGAGAAAAGTAGATTGAAGAAAGAAGCAACATTCGTACCAAATTCAGGTACTATGAGTGGTGGTGTTTTAAGATTAGATAACAGAAAGTATCAATTAAAAAAAGATATTAAGAATGTAAAGATTGGTAATTACATAGTAACATTACCTAAAGGAACTATCTTATATAATATAGCAGGTGGTTTATTCGCAGACCATAAATCTTTAGAACAATATGCAGATAGGAATAGACAATATTTCAAAAAACCTACCTTCAAAGGAATTCAGATTACACAAAAAACAGATACAATAAAAGATATTGATAAAAACTCTAAGGTATTAGAATCAGTAAATGAGGTTAAAGATAATCTTTATTTACAATTACATAAAAAATACGCAGAACAAATCAAAGGACTTAAAGCAAATAAGATTAAGAAATTATCAGATTTGGTATGGGTACAAAGACGTTCAATGTCAGATAGAGATGATTACTTCGATATGGATTCTAAGAAAAAGAAAGAACTTTCTGCAGAATATAGGATAGAGAGAAATCTACTTAAAAAATATATGGCACGTGATTATTCAGTAATGTTGCCTAAAGGAACAGAAAAACTACCTGAATCAGTAAACGAAGGTAAATATTACATCACTCGAAACTTAGGTAGAGGACAAGGTAAAGCTTTAGTTGGTGGATATGATTTAAAAAGAGATAAAAAATTACCACCTAAAGTATTCAAATCATACAGAGATGCTGAAAAAGAAGTTAAAAGACTAGAGAGAGGTGGTTCGATGGGTGGACAGATGACAGCATATATCATTACTGATAAAGATATGAATCCATTAACCGAAAATCAAATAGATGAAAAACTAATCACATTCTCTAACAGAGCACCTTATGGACAGATAGTGTTTATGGCAGGTGGGGCTGGTAGTGGTAAAGGATTCGCAATTGATAACTTCATTGATGCTGCAGGATTCAAAGTAAGAGATGTTGATGAGATGAAGAAAGCAGTTGGTAAATTAGACCAATTGGGTAAATTCTCAGTTGATAAATGGTATAAGAAGTATGGTAAGAAATTATCAGATAAGCCAGGTAAAAGTGGTGGATTATCACCAAAAGCTCACGTTGAAGAATTTGTGTTAGGTAAAGGAATGAGTATTTCAGATATCTCAAAAGATTTAAAGAATCCTAACAATGTAGCATCACTACATTATATCGTAGATTCTATGGGATTAAAAGATAAGTGGTTAATATCAATGTTGAGTGGTAAAACTAACAAAGAAACTTTACCAAATCTATTGTTTGATATAACTGCTAAGAAAGTATCATCAATTACAGAGGTAATCAAACCACTAATCGATAATGGGTATGATACTAAACACATTCACCTTATTTGGGTACTTGCTAACTTCCACGTTGCAATTAAAGCAAATAAAGAAAGAGATAGAATGGTTCCTGAGGATATTCTATTACAAACACATGAAGGTGCTGGTAAAACTATGTGGGAACTTATGACTAAGATATTACCAAAAGGATTAAATGGTAGAATTGATGTTATTCTAAACAAAAGAGCAGAAACAGTTCCTTATGTAGATTCCAATGGAAAGCCAATTATGGTACAACCAAATCAGAAAAATAAACTTAAAGATGCACAGATTGTAGTTAAAGGATTCACATCACTGCCAATCAAAAAGCAAGGTGGTGGGGTTCAACCTGAAAAGGCTTGGAAAGAAATCTTAAAGAAGTGGGTATTAGATAACGCTCCTAAAACAATTGATTTATCTCAAAACTTAGGTGAATCAGTTAATGAAGCAAACGATACATACTTTAAAACAGCAGGTGAGGCAGTTGATTTCGCAAAAACAAAAGCTGAGAAAAAGGGGTTTGAAATCGATGAGGATGATTGGAATAATCAAATCACACATGGTGGTAGATATAGTAGATTAAGACCTAGTGTTGGTAAAACTCACACATTCCAAATTGGATTACTTAAAAAAGGTAAACCACAAAGAAAAGGATTATCGATATCTTTATTTGGTATGGATAGTGGTAACTACGAATTAACATATTACATAAACTAAGGGCACATATGAAAGTAACATTCAAACATGAGGGAAGTAAACACACTGTAGTATTTCAAACATCTACAAGTAGATATACTGATATAATTACATTGGCTAAAACTTCTAAGGATTTAGATGTTTTACATCCACTTACAAAGAATGGTAGTAGACCAATTCAAGAAGCAATCAAACAAGTAATCGAAAAACAATTAAACATCCCAATCAATATTGACCATAATTACGATGGAGCTGGATTTGGATTTAACGTAGATTTCTACGGAGTTATAAAGAAGTTAAAATAGAAACACAAAGCATATGAAAAAAGTATTACTATTATTATCAGTATTACTAATTGGTTGTACAGCATATCAACCGATAACATCAGTAGACCCAATATATGGGTACACTACAAACACAATAGAAAACGAGTTCGAACTACAAAGATTACTCAGAACTGATTTCAAATTTAGATATGATTTCGCTCAATTCGCAATGAGACAACCATTAACGTGGCAATGGAGTAATCGAATATCCCCTTATAGAGTTAACAGATACAACTATTGGAATCCATATAGCCCAATGGATAGAACTCAAATGTGGAATGATTGGTTGTGGGGATTTAATGGATGGGATTCTTGGGGTTCACCACATAGATGGTCGCCATTTGGATATGATAGATGGGGTTATGGAATCCACTATGGTTGGAATAATCATGGCTGGGGGTATAATGGATACTATGGTAATAGTTGGTATTGGAGAACCCAAATGAACAGATTCGCATGGCAAAATAGAGACAGAAATAATACAGTAAATGTTAATGGTAGAAGAAGTAGTACTATGAGTAATCGAGATAGGATAGGACAAGCATCAATGATAGAATCTACTAAACGTAGAACTAATACTAACATTAAACCAATTATTACTCCAACTAGACCTGTTAATAACAGACCAACTATTAACAGACCACCAACTATTAACAGAAATAATAGGCCTGTAATTAATAGGAATACTACATCTCCAAATCGGAGAACGATAACACCAACTAAAACTAACACAACCACTAAAAGAAGAGGTAATTAATTAAAGTAACATACTTATGAGTAGTACAGAACAACAAAACAATGGTAATCCCCAAATACAAGGAGAAAGAAACTCCATCAATCAAAGAATCAGTAGATTGGTTTATTTGGGAAGAAGTAAAAAAGTTCTATGGAGTAACCGTAGAAGATACAGAAATATATAAAAAGAGAAGTCATGGAAGATAAAGCCCGTTATGATAAAGTAGTTGCTTACGTTGAGAGTAAGTACCCTAAGTATAAGAATAAACCACTAATAGTGAAAGAATTTGATAATCATTTCCAAATTAACACCCATGTGGATGGTTCACCTCTCATATTAGGAAAAGGTATATTAAATTAACAAATTGTTAATAACTTTTTAAAATAAATCAATAAAAGCTTGGATATTCCAAGCTTTTTTCGTATATTTACATAGTAAATGAGTGATAAGAAAGAACATATAGACAAAAAGGATAAGAAAGCTCTAAAGCTTACTCAGTTCTCAATGCAAGAGATATGGGCTGCTATGCGTTCAAATGTACAACAAAGTAAAAAAAAGTACAATCGAAAAGAGAAACACAAAGGAAAGATTTAACAATTTCTTAACATTAAAATTTGGTAAATCCAGTAAAAAGTCGTATATTAGTACTGTTAATGAGTGAGTGTTTAACCCTTTAAAAACGTTATGAATACAAAGAAAAAAATAGTTTACTTCGATATGGATGGCGTGTTGGTTAATTTCCAAAGTGGGATTGACCAATTAGATTTATATCACAAAATAGAATACAGAGAAAAATATGATGAGGTTCCAGGTATCTTCGGAACTATGAAACCTAATGAGGATATGATTGATTTATTCAATGCTATGTTCTCTGATGAAAGATACGATTGTTATGTATTATCTACTGCACCTTGGGAAAACCCATCTGCATCATCTGATAAAGTAGAATGGATACAGAAATACCTTCCAAAAGCATATAAGAGATTGATTCTATCTCACAACAAACACTTAAACGTTGGTGATTATCTTATAGATGATAGAACGGCTAATGGTGCTGGTGAGTTCGGTGGTGAACTACTACAATACGGAGTTACTCACACTATAGAAGATTTAAAAGAATTGTTCCTAAATAATAACTAAAATAATAAAAAATGGATAAAACAAATTTAGTAATAGACCTATGGGTAGGTTTAAATGGTGGTTACATAACAACCGATGAGTACAAAGAAATGATAGAACTACAGAATTTAGATGATGGTTCTCAATCAGATAAGGAAATGGCCTTAGAATCCGAAAACATAGAATTTTAGAGTATGAAGGATGGTATGAAAACAATAGTAGTGCATATCCCCAAACGTTGTAGAAAACCTAAGATGGATATCTTTGATGACCACATTGATAAAGTAAACAATGTTCGTTCAAAGAAATATCTTCCCGAAGATACTAATATCATAGTTATGGGAATGGGTGGACAGGGTTTGATTGATTCGTACAACAAAAAATACTTTGGTATTCCGATACCTAATAGACCACCACCACAAGAACCAACTCCTAAGCCACCTAAGAAGGTTATTAAGAAGAAACCAACTAAGAGGAAGGTTGTTAAGAAGAAAGTGGTTAAGAAGAAGGTTGTGAAATCGGAGTTAAAACAAGCATTCGAAAAACAAAAAGCATTTATTAATGGAGAAACCGATAAAAACTTTTGGTAAATCCAAATTAATTTTGTATATTAGTATAATATGAGTAAAACAAAACAATACATAGAAGAAGAAATGGCGAAGGGGAATGATGTACTTCACCCCCAGCACCAACATTCAGATGATGAATACGAATATGAGAAGTGGTGTCATTATGCAGGAATGCCATCACCAAAGGCATACGAAAAAAAAGATAAGGATGAATAGTAAATCTATATTAATAAGTTTGGTGTGGTTCTTTATTGCTCACATAGCTGTATGGTTTCAACTTAATGGTCAATTCAAATGGGATTGGTTTAAAAATAATGAGTGGGTGCTGGCAGTATGTGGTATTCCAATCTCATTCTTATATTTGTGGGGAACAAGACACGCAGTAGATGGGTTTGATGGGTTATTATGGCCAGGTAGATTCATAGGATTTGGAGTAGGTATGGTAGTTTACGCTATATTTACGGGATATTTCTTTAATGAAGGTATTAGTGTTAAAACAACCATATCGTTAGGATTAGCATTAGTATTAATATCAGTACAATTATTTTGGAAATAATGGAAAATGTATCAGATGTATATAATAGTATTTGGAATCAACAAAAACACCTGTTGAATGAAATAAAGAATACAATTTATAGTAGTGGTAATCTAAAAGGGATACCACAATGGAGAGATAGAAAGAGATTTTATCAGTTAGAACAGAAATATTCAGCTGGAAATTACCTTTTATCAAAAAAAGATTTCCAATTTTTGGAAAGTTTACATTTTAAATATAAAGTTTAATACTTATATATAAATGAAATAGTTATGACAGATTTAAAAACATTGTTTTGGACAGCAATTGGATTCGTAGGAGTCCTAATATTGTGGGTATTAATATTTACTACACCATTCTATTTGGTGTGGAATTGTATTATATCCATTAAATTCAATTTACCACATCTCACATTCTCAGAAACATTTTTTATCATATTGGTAATCAAATGGCTATTTGGCTCATCTGATATCAAAGGTATTAAACAAAAGATGGATACGAAATGAAAAAAGGTGATGTAATGCCAAATGGATTTGTGTTGGGAAGGGGAAGAGAACCTCTCAACTTAACTGAAGCTCAGATTCGGTATGCGATGAAGAACTCCAAATCCAATAGTGGTGCTGCTAGATTCCTTAATATATCACTTACAACATATGAGAAGTATTCTAAGAGATACATAGATTCTGAAACGAATAAACATCTTTGGGATTTACAGAAGAACAAAAGAGGTAAGGGTGTTAAGAAACCATACAATATCACAAAGGGTAAATACGCACTTAAAGATATATTAGATGGTAAATACCCAAATTATTCAGTACATCAGTTAAAGAACAGATTATTGAATAACTCAGATAAGGTAGATTTTAAACCTTGTTGTCATAATTGTGGGTATGATGAGAAACGAATTACAGATGATAAAGTACCATTAATATTAGACCATATTAACGATGATTGGAAAGACCACATATTAAAAAATCTAAGATTCCTATGTTATAATTGTTTCCACAATTTAAAAGGTAATCTAAGAGGTGGTCAACCACAATGGAGAGTAGAACAAATTCAAAAAGCAAAAGAAACTATTAAATCAAAACAAAAAGAGGAATAAGTTATGAAAGAAAAGGCCGTAAAAGAGGAAGAAACACTTCCACAATTAGATGCTAATGATATAAATATTTTATATACATTAGTACAATCAGTAACTATCAAAGTATCAGATGTACCAGCGGTAAGTCCTGTATTAGATAAGTGTAGGGTAATTTTAGAAACAATTAATAAAAAAGTAAACGGATAACAAGTTATGGGAAAACAAATATTTCACGGAAAAGAAAGTAGAGAGAAACTACTTAAAGGTGTAAACGAATTAGCAAATGCAGTGAAGGTAACATTAGGGCCGAGGGGTAGAAATGTAATCATTGAGAAAGAAGGAGCACCTCACATTACTAAAGATGGTGTAACTGTAGCAAAATCAATTGAGTTTTCAGATTCAACAATGAATTTAGGAGCACAGATTATTAAAGAAGCATCTCAACAAACTGCAGATAACGCAGGTGATGGAACAACCACATCTACAGTATTAGCTCAACATATTTTCAATGAAGGTATGAAGCAAGTAGAGAAGGGTTCTAATCCTATCGAACTATATAGAGGTATGCAGATTGGTGTAAAAGAAGTTGTTAAGAATCTTATTGAAGTAGTATCTAAAGATATCAAATCTAATGAGGCAGTTAAGAACATCGCTACAATATCAGCAAATGGTGATGAAGAAATTGGTGGTATTATATCAGAAGCAATTCATCAAGTAGGTAACGATGGTGTTGTAACTGTAGAAGAAGGAAACTCAAATGAAACTTCATTAGAGATTGTTGAAGGGTTAGAATTCGATAAAGGATACCTATCTCACTTCTTTATGAATAATCAATCTAAATTGGCTAGTATGTTAGATGAACCTAACATTTTATTATTTGATGGGAGAATCTCTCAGATGGATGATATTTTAGGAATCTTAGAATCATCATCAATGAACAACAAACCAATTGTAATTATTGCTCATGATGTAGATGGTGAAGCATTAGCTAGTATGGTTGTGAACGCAGCCAGAGGAACTCTAAAATGTTTAGCAGTAAAAGCTCCTGGCTTTGGTGCTGAAAGAAAAGAGATTCTTAAAGATATAGCAGCTTTAACTGGAGCAACTGTAGTGGGTGATGAATTGGGTGTTACATTAGAAGAAGTATCGGATGAACATTTTGGTACTTGTGATAAAGTAGTATCAACTAAACTAAAAACTGCAATTATAGGTGGGCATGGTGAAGAAGAAGCTATTACAAATAGAATTGAGTTAATCAAAACTGAGAAATCAAAATGTGAATCTGATTTTGAAAAAGAGAAATTAGAAAACAGATTAGCTAAATTAGGTGGTGGTGTAGCAGTTATTAAAGTAGGAGCTGAATCTGAGGTTGAATTGAAGGAGAAGAAAGATAGAGTAGATGATGCAATCTTATCAACAAAAGCAGCGTTGGAAGAAGGAATTGTTCCAGGTGGTGGAGTTGCACTGATACACGCAAAGAATCATACCGAAAAACCTAGTGGATTATCAACTGATAGAGGTATTGGTGTAGATATTGTGTATTCAGCATGTGAATCACCATTCAGAGCAATTATTGAAAATGCAGGTATTTCAGCAGATTCCTTAATCGAAAAACTAAATTCACCACTAGCAAATAACTCAAATGTGGGTTATGATGTTAGAACTGAGGAATTTGGAGATTTGGTTGAAGCGGGAGTTGTAGACCCTACAAAAGTAACGAGAACGGCAATTGAAAAAGCGGTTTCGGTGGCGGGTACACTACTTACTACTGAGTGTATGGTAGTAATAGAACCCGAAACAGATGAAAACAAATCTTAAAAAATTAGTATATCATTATAGGTATCTGAAGTTAGATTTGGCTGAAGTTGTAGAACAACACACAAAACTAACAATCGAATTCGAGAAAGAATTTAGTAATGTACTAAAAGAATCAAAGGAGTTTGAAGTTCCAGCCAAACCTAAAGATAAGAAGAAACCAAATACTGATGAAAGTGTAAAAAAGATTTACAAAAAGACAGCAAAACAATTACATCCTGATAAAGGTGGGGATGAAGAAGAATTTAAGGAATTAAATGAACGATATAAATCAAACGATTTATTAGGTGTAATTGATTTCGCTATTGATAATAATATTGATATAGATTATAGTGAAGGTGATGTTGAATTGATGAACAATTCAGTAGATTCGTTAAAATCTCAAATAGATGATTATAAAAATAAAATTGCATATGTTTGGAAGTTTGGAACTCCATTTCAAAGAGGACAAGTGTTAAATACATTATCTAATCATTTGGGTAGAGAGATTAAAATTGATGAGCTAAGCGATGAACAAAAAATAAAATTAGGATTAGATTTGGAAAATCAATAATTTTGTTGTATATTTGTGTAATGTAAACAATACTTATTAAAAAAGAAACATGAAAAGTAGTATTATGAAGTGGGGTAAGGAAGTTACTTACTCAGTTAGTAGAGAAGAGTCTTGGATGGTAGTATCTGAAGGCGGATGGAAATGGGTTTATATAACTAACCCAATTAAGGATTCTGATTTTAAGAAACTAACAGATGGTGTTAGGCCTGAGTTTGTGAATCGGAAAGGTATGAACGATTTGTTAAAACACTTTGGTGTTGGCGCAGATGTAATAAATAAGCTATTTGAAAAGGAAAGTAAACCCAATAGAGTTGATGTTTGATGGTACTATATTTGATAACACTAAACCAGTGATACAAACAGAGATGTTTCAGTATGCACGTATTTTAATTCCTTTAAATAAAAACCCTGAAATGACTATACTCGTTTGGGAAAAGTTATGTGATATGTTAAGTGATGAAAGTAGTTTGCGGGATTTTGATATGGAATGATAAGGTTTTAATTGGTAAGAGAAAGTTAACCAACGAACATCAGCCGGGTAAATGGGAATTTCCCGGTGGTAAGATGGAAGAAGGAGAAACGATTGATGAAACAATTATTAGAGAGTTTAAAGAAGAGTTAGATATTGATATCAAACCCATTCACGAACTTAGAACCCTTAATGAAGAAACCATAGAATTCACTCCAATGATTATAAGATTGTTGGGTGGTAAAGCAAAATTACTCGAACACGATGAAATTAAGTTCGTTAAGAAGATAGAATTCTTTAAAATGGATTTAACAAAGTTAAGCAAACAAGCAGGGCGAATCTTTTTTGATTCGTATTTTATATTTTTAAAAAAAGGAGAGTAATATGCATAGTGAAATTTCAAATATAATCATAGAAGATGAGTTTATAATCATAGTAACATTAGATGGTGATAAACATACAATTGCTATAGATAACGATAACGATACACATAAGACATTTATAGATAATATACTATCAATGGCTACATCATTAGTAAATGAAACAGAACCTGATAAAGATATGGATATGGATGGGTTATATGGAGCAGATTCCCCAAAACAATGGGGAGTATTTGGTAACGATGAATATGAGGACTAACTTTACAGAATTCAAAGAATGGAATCCAAAACCACTTACTATAGGATTGTGGAGACCTTATAAAGTTGAGGTTGGATTCATAGAAGATTATATAAAAAGGGAATCTAAAGCGGATATCATACTATTATAATCAAAATTAGTGTAATTTAAAATATTTCTATATTTATATAAAAGAATAAGAATTTAAGGGAAAATAATTATGGCAGCATCTCCAAACGTAATGCAACAAATAGCAGCAACAGGACAATCATCACTTGCACCGCAAATGGTGAGTACCGCTTCACCAATACCTGGTGGATTACCACCACAATCAGCAACATCAGTAGCACCACCACCACCGGCGCCAACACCACAAAATATTGGTGGTCAACAATCTTTAACGCCGGGACAAATCATATTTACTGAATATCAAGCGAGAGTATTCAATCAAACAGAAGCGATGTATAAAACATCTGGATTTTTAGGAATATCTTTATTTGAAGATTCTTACCTATTATCAAAAGCTACTGCTAATTATATCGTAAGTAATATTGGATTATCAGGGCCTGTAGCTTCGATAAATCCATCAGCTACTCAAACATATAGAGGTGTGTTAGGAATTGCTAACCCAGCTCCACCACCACCACCACCGCCAGATGTTTCAGTAGGAACAGGCGCAGGAAATGGTACAACAATTGCTGTAGCTACTACACCAACTAAAGGTTCAACGGTTGTAACACCATCAGTAACAACAACACCAGTAACAACAGTTTCTCCTAACTTACCAACATCTGTTAGTGCTGCAGTTAATGCAGGAAACGTAGGTGGAAGTAGTAATGCTGGTGCTACATCACCAATTCGCCCTGGAATATTACCAGCACCAACAACACCATCGTATGGTGGAAGTAAAATTATCTGTAACGAATTATACAGACAGGGTTACTTATCAGAACAAATGTGGGATGCAGATGAGAGATATGGTGAGATGATGTTCGAAAAAGACCCTAAATTGGTAATTGGATATCAGATGTGGGCTAGAAGAGTAGTTAAATTTATGAAAGAGAATCCTAACAATACTAAAATGGCATATTGGTTGTTCAAACCTTGGACAGAATATATGGGATACAAAATGGGTGTTGTTGAGAAACCAACTCTTAGAGGTAGATTTACAAACTGGATAGGAACTCAATTCTCATACGCTGTATTCAACGCATATAACGGAAAACGTTTATTAGATAAGTACAACTATAAGGTGTTCAAAGCAGAAAATAACATTCCAACTTATAACCTAGCTTAATTATAATTAAATAATAACTATAGAAAGCCCGAAGCTTAATGTTTCGGGTTTTTTAATTAAAACTCCCCTATGAAAAACAATCTACGATTACTACTAGTACTATTATCATTCCAACCATTATTAGGATTTGGACAAGGTGATACTCCAATAAGAATCAAAACAGATATATTTACAGTTGTGTACTCAGAAGTATATGAACAACCACTACAAGTAAATTATAAAGTACTATGCCCGATGGGTGATGCTAGTAGAGAAGGTTTAGATTTTAGTAAATGGGAAGGTGTTAAAACATCAGATAAACACGATTATAGTGATAACCCATACGATAAAGGGCATATGGCACCTGCTGCAGCGTTTAATTGTAGTAGGGATATGGTAAAAGCTACATTCTCATATTTGAATTGTGCATTACAACATCAAGGATTAAACAGAGGTCCTTGGAAAGAATTGGAACGATTTGAAAGAAACCTCGCTAAAATGTGGGAAGATGTTAATGTAACTATATATGTAGAATTTCACAATGAACCACAATATGTTAAAGGTGGAGCACAAATACCTTCTGGATTCAGAAAAATCATAGAAGTAGAAGGTGTTGAGTCTTGGGAATTCTATTTCCCAAACAAAGATGTATCAGGTATTGATTGGATTAACTTCCAGGTACCACTCTCTAGAAAGTTCTAAACGTAGAACACCAAACCAAGTAATAATTTAGGAATCAAAATGTTAAAATACTTCATATCTTTGAAGTGCCTTCTTATGTCAACACTCATATGGGCACAATTATGTGATTTAGAACTTATAAGTCAAACACCACCTGCTGATATAACTGATACACATACCTTCGTAGTAGATTTTATTAATGCAGAAACCTGTGGATGTAATGAATTTACTCAATCAGATGGAAATACCTGTAATACGGAATCAATAAGCGCCGTAGGTAATAATGAAAATGTAACTAGTCTTGTTTTTGGTATTCACTATGTAGATGAAGAAACAGGAATGGATTTAGGTGAAAATAATGATTGTACTTCAGCAACATTCCATCCAGGTTGGAGTTTTTCAGTTGCCCCAATAGGAAATGGATGGGATAGTGGTGATATAGCAACTATTGAAATAAATACACCATTCGCATGGGATTGTATCTTAGATACTCCAATTGAGGGATATTGTTGGGAAGTTGTTATTTGGCAGATAAATCTATCTCAAACTGGTGGTTATGATGATTTTCCATTTCCTGAAGGATGGACTAGTGGAAATAGTTTTAATAGTACTCAATTATATCCTGATATTGATTTATCAAACAATAGAATAGCAGTTTGTTATGATGAATGTGAATCTGATACAATCGTAGAATATATTACTGATACATTGTATATAGATGTTGAGGTTTTTATTACCGATACCCTTACGATAACAGAATATGAAAATGTTTACATATTCGATACGATTACTCAGTATATAAATCTATACGATACACTTTACATAGATAATTACATATACGATACAACCTATGTTGATGTTGTTGTAAATAATTACATCTATGTTACAGATACTATAACAGAATATATTTTGCAAGAGATTTGGATTGATTGTGAAACTGGATTAGAATGTATAGAAGAACCGCCGGGTTTTGAGTGTGAGTTTACCAACATATATGTACCCAATACATTTACACCAAATAATGATGGAATTAATGATGTATGGAAACCAATGTACAATTCAGAATGTTGGATAGATGTTGAGTACACTATTTTCAATAGATGGGGAAATGTAGTGTTTAGAGGCTTAAATGATGAGGTATGGGATGGTTCTATGATGAATGGTGATTATTATGTAGCAGATGGTGTATATACTTACACATTAGTTGCAAGACGCCGTTATAATCTGGAATACTTACAAAGCACTGGTACAATCTCTATTTTCAGATGATTATGAAGTACTTACTCATTCCCCTACTATTTCTTTTATCATTCAATATATCAGCACAATGTAATCAGCATGTATTTACTTCAGTTGGCGCTGAAAAGTGGACTAATTTCCAATATCAAAATTGTGATGGAATAAATACCTATTTTGGATTGCCCGCAGGTGGTTATACTATAATCTACTGCGCAGATATAGGTACTGCCTTTGTTTTAAACGGAGATGGGTTTGTATATCCATTACTAACAGAACATCCTAATTATGCATCTTGTATTCAATCTGAATGTGAAGGTGATTTTAATGGAGATGGAATCGTAGGAGCAGAGGACTTACTTACGTTTTTATCAAACTATGGTGAGTGTAACTAAATTGTTAATAACTTTTAACATTTTTTAACATATTTTATTTGGATTTCTCATTTATTATTCGTACTTTAGTATAGTTAATGAGTGAGAGTTTAATTAAAAGTAAAAAATAAAAATTATGATAAAAAAAGATTGTTCAAGAGTTTACAAAATAACATTCGAAGATGGTTCAACTCACTATGGAAGAGTTGTTCTTACAAAAAACTATTCAGCTAGTACCTACTTAAAGGATACTGCTAACAGAGAGAGATTAAATAGTAAGAATCCTCTTAGAGTTAATATGACTACCGTTGTTGAGAAGAAAGTTGCCGCTGAGGTGGGAACTACTAAATGTGAAATTGTTTTCGAAGGGTTAACTTCTGAAGCTATCAAAGTTAAAGATGAGATGGCTGAAAAAGATTCTAACTCACTTAACCTAAGAAGTGGTGTTGAGATGGGAGAACGAAAAGATATCATTAAACTTCCTAAAAAACATTCAAAGGTTCTGAGAAGTGTTAGTGGTGATGTGATGACCTTTGTGAGTTCTTCTTATGCTAGATTGCATGATTTAGTTCAGTACTCAGATGAAACAAAGAGACATCCATTGGATAACACATTCACTCAGATTTTGGTACCTGTAGAGAGAGTTTAATTAAAAGATTTAACAATTTCTTAACATTAGAAATTAGGAAAATCCATTTAATTGTGGTATCTTTACTATGTAGTAAAGAGGGAGATAAATCTCCAAATAGTAATAGTAATAATTAAAAAATGAATAAAATGAGTAAAAAAATTAAGTTAACGATTTTAGGTGAAGAGTATCAATTACCTATTTCGGCGTTGAAGTTGAAAAAAGATTCTAAATGGAATGAAGAAACTTACATCCATATGAGTGCTAAACATACGGCTTCCATAATCAAACAATATGTAAAGAAAAACTTTCCTGAAGTTAAAGTGTGGAGTAATTCACAAACGTATAGTGGTGGTTCTTCTTGTAATGTGAATCTATCTAATTCAGATGGTTCGGAAATTGAACAGAATGTATATGAAATGATTTCAGAGTTTTCTAATCAGTTCAAAGCTGGTTCGTTCAATGGTATGGAAGATATCTATGAGTATAACGAAGGTACAAAAACTACCGATAATAATACTCCACTAAAATACTTCCCATCTTATGTGTTTTGTAACAACTCTCCAAAGTGGGGTTCTGTTGAGTATTGGGTTAATGAGTATAATGAGTTCAAATTTATGACTCCTGAACAACCTAACTACGATACCTACATCGCAGCAGTTGAAAAAGCTGGTGGGTGGTTGAGTATGAACAAAACATATATGACCGATAAAGAATTCAATAACGTTAAATCAAAATTAAATATAGCTTAATTATGGAAAATACAAAGTATATCAACAACGAAGATGTTAAATCAATCCTTTCAATAGGTGATTGGAGTGTATCAGAAGATTCAATGAGTGGAACTATCGAATGGAATCATCCTTCGAAAAACACTACTATTCTCGCGACTCCCAATTGGGAAGAAGCTGGGTTAGTTCCGATTGATATGACTAACGAAGATGGTGATTATGAAAAAATCATCGATGTGGTTCTAAGTGGTTCTATTAAAGAACAGATGAATCAGTACGAAATAATTGTAGAATCAGTATTATCAAATATATAAATTATGGATGTTAAATTAGTAGTAAATTGTCAGTATTTCGAAAACTATAATGTTGGACCCGAAGGGTTCGGTGAAGTTCCACATTGGAAACCGAAAGGTGGGCATGAGTTCGAAATCGAAGTGGATTCGGATGTGTTGTTGTATTCTAATAAGTTAGAAGAACATCTAACAACCTTAGTTGAAAGTGAATCAACTATTGCAGAAAAGTTTGAGTATCGTGGACATGAACTCAAATGGAGTGACCCATCTACAATAAAGAATGGGAAGAACCGATTGTATAAACTAATTAGTAACGAAGATGAATAGATTAAAAGTTTTAGTAAATTGGTTAAAAACCTATAAGGTAATTTACGATGAAAGAGATGGTGTATTAGAAACAGCTATCAAACAAAGTAAGGAAGATACTATGTACCAAATTGGTGATTATATGCAAGAAATATTACTGATGAGTGAAGAACAAATTGAAGAAGAATTAAAATCGTTTTATGGAGATAAATAACTTTTATACACTACCAAAAGGTAGTAAATGGCAATATAGAGAAATGGGTAGTAGGAATAAAAAAACTAATAAGTTATCCTATTATAATGTAACCGTTATCGATTATAAGATATCAGAGTGTGAGTGTAAAGCAAGAGAGTTCAATAGATACTCACCTTGTAAGCATATGAAGAGGTTAAATGAGAAGTTAACCCATCTAAAGATTTAACAATTTCTTAACATTAAAATTTGGATAATTCAAATATTATTCGTATATTAGTAGTGTAATAAGAGTTAATAATAGTAATTAAAAAGTAAAAAATGATAAAAGAAAAAACAGAGAGTATGGGAATCGAAATAGATTTGACAGGACCTCAAGGAAACGCATACTACCTATTGGGTACGGCGAATAACTTATGTAAACAATTAGGATATGATTCCAAACCCGTTTTAGATGATATGAAGGCTGGGGATTACGATAACCTAATTTCAGTATTTGATAAACACTTCGGTGATTTTGTAACACTTTATAAATAAGATATGGAAGATTTATATAAACAACTAATAGAAGAAGGATATACTCCAGACCAAGCAGCGGATATGGTATATCTTAATAGTACAGGAAATGAACTTAACGATTAAAATCTAAAACAATAGATATGGAATTATTCAACGTACCAAGAAATAGTAGAATTAAAGTAATAGTAGAGGATAAAGTACCACCAGGTGCACCTCAAATCACAGAAGGTGAAGAGTTAAACTTTAGAAGTATAGATGGAATGTATAGTTACTGTACCAGAGATAATGGTGAAGTAGTACATCTCGCGGCTTGGACCGAAGTGGAAGTAATAGATAAAAAATAAAAAGTTATGGTATTAGATTTAACTAAAGAAATGGCGTGGGTAACGTTTATGGATAGCGGATGGGAAACTATATGGCATCCTGTAACTGATGTAATGGGTAACCATCTTGAATTTGATGATGGGATTATGGACCATTGTAGAAAACAATTTAATGACTCTGACAATTGGGTTAGTTTTGGTATTGCTCCAACCTCTCAGATGTTAATGAAGAACTCAGTAAGAGATAACTTATAAAAAATAGAAAATATGTTAATAGTTTTAGAATCAGTAGGAAGTGTATTTGATACTTCTAGTATGTGTATCTATCCTCAGAATGTGGATGGAAGTTACGATAAAGAATTTAGTATCTCAATCGAAGATGAGGAAGTTGCCGCAGATTGGTGGGATACCCTATCAGTTGAGGATTATGATACCGTAACCTGTTGTATATAATAATTTTAAATAAATAAAAATGGCCAGAAAACTAAGTAAAGCTGCTCGTAAGAAGCAGATTATAGAGAATCTTGAACATACTATATCGATGGGTGGAAACCCACTAAATATAGAAACGTTAAAGAAGATTTTAGAAGAAGTAAAAACTGATACGTTTGTATCAAAATACACAACTCGAGCTAAGAGAAAGCCGATTAAAAAGAAAGAAGAGGGTACAGATGAAAATCAGTAAACATACAATATTCGGACAGTTTCATGTGTTACCATTCATTAAGATAACATATGACAGAACACTCAATGGAGAGTATGAATTCATAGTTGGGTGGATTAACATAGGAATAGCATTAACCTTTAACACCAAAGAGAAATGAGAGCAACATTAGAGTTTAATCTACCGGAAGAACAATCAGATTTTGATTTAGCAGTTAATGGTGCTAAAGCACAATCAGCTCTTTGTGACATGGACCAATGGTTAAGAAGTCAAACAAAATATGCACCTGATGATATCAGCGATGATACTTTTGAAGCTTTTGAATTATGCAGAGAAAAGCTTCGTGAGATTGTATATGAGAACGGAATAAATTTTGAATAAATAATGAAACCTTTTGTAAAACCAAAAATGAAAAAGTAATGGGTATATTAAAGAAATATAAGAGAGAAGAAAAAGACCTCATTCAATCGATGAGTAAGAGAGGTAAATCAATCTTCGTTCTTTCAATTACAATGAAGGAAACTTCTAAAGTAGATAATCATCAGATATATGAGTGTATCTACTACGATGGTAATATCAAAAAAGAAACTAACATCATTGGTAAGGATATATCCGATTGTATGGATAAATTGAATGCATATGTTGGTATGGGGATACCGGGTATTACAACCAATCACATATTAGGTAACGAACAATTATTTTCAGAAGGATGAGTAAAGTAGCAATTGATTTTCATCGATGGATGATGGAGAATGATACTCCCGAAAATGCAGATAAGTATTTCCATTGGAGTGATGATGATATGTTTAAAGAATTCCTAAAACATAAAAATCCCACTAATAGTAACGATATCCCACACTCAGATATCCGTAGGATGGAATCCGAAGGTGTGTACGAAGAAAAATTTGATAAATCAAATTCCTCTAAAGATAGAACAATCTACTTTCAAGATGAATGGAATATCACTCCAACTTCAGAGAATCCAGACCCAGCCGGATTTGGAAAAGATGAACCCCAAACACCAAAGTATTTCAATACCATTTGTTATGATGAATGGGATGGTGAAAAACCAAAGGATATACAAGATTGGGAAGAAACCTCATTTGGAAAGGCTCATACGAAATTCACAAAGGATATACAAAACTTTGAGTTTGAGAATGATGATGAATCTACATATGCAGATGGGGTGGATGAACGGCCTATAAAAAAAGAAACGGAGTATAACGATGATGAATTTGATTACTAATAGATGGTAAAATTATATAGTGAAACCTTAGATGAGTTAAGAGAAGAGATGTTAACTAAGAGATTAGAGATAGCTAGAGAATCAGTAATTTCTACTTTAATTGGATTAGAGCAAGGATTGGATGAGGTTAAGTTAGAGGTTCGTATGGTGAATGATTTCGTAACACTTTCATTGAGTGTAAGGATGGAAGATTTCGTTGATATATTTAATAAGAATAAAGAAGCACTTATAGAGTTAGAAGAGTATGAACTACTCCAAGATATTCAGAAACATTTAGGATAAAAAAAGTGAGGTAGAACTTAAATAGCTAAATGATAGAAACAATAACAATAAAAGGATTAATAGTATTGACAATCCTAGTCATAGGGTTAATAGTAATGAATAGAATAATAGAGTATATGGATAGGTAGGGAGTAAACTCCCATAGTTAGTTACACTAACAGAGATACTACCAACCTTTAGGGTAGAGTTCAGTAAGGTATCCAATGAATCAGAGATTCTAAATAAATCAAAGATTTAACAATAAGCAAACTAATAGGAATAGAGAGGAAACGTTAGGTTACAAACCCTAAATACTTTAACCAATTAACCCCACTATTACCGAACACAATATGAGAGAATAACAACAAAAGAAGAAGCACCCCAAATGGGGTGTTTTTTTATGCTCTTATCCCAACGTTGTAAATAACGTATCTAAAAGCACCCTAAAAAGTACACATTATCCCACCTTTTCCCACTTTACTGTTAAATTCCCATACTCTTATTAGATATCAGAAGCTTGTTTCCCATATATGACAAAT
>Ga0209659_1000321_pt1 | contig 30697 bp, 30 predicted proteins | sample SaaInlLV_10m_DNA_FD_184658 | JGI IMG/M metagenome (GOLD analysis project Ga0209659, IMG submission 184658) | Marine microbial communities from expanding oxygen minimum zones in the Saanich Inlet - SI072_LV_10m_DNA (SPAdes) (version 2) | ecosystem: Environmental > Aquatic > Marine > Intertidal... | reverse complement strand
TTAAAAATACAATTTTAGATACGATTGTTAAACCTTATCAAATTTTTTATAAAGATGGAATTAAAATCGGAATATTTGGTTTAGGAATAGAATTAGACGGAATGGTAACAAAGAACCTGTACAAAGAAACTAAATACTTGAATCCAGTTGAAATTACCCAAGGAATAGTAAAAACTTTAAAAAATGATGAAAATTGTGATTTAATCATATGTCTTTCTCATCTTGGGTTTAAACACGATAATTTACCCAGTAAAATATCAGATGTAAAATTAGCCAAAGCTACTAAAGACATTGATTTAATCATTGGAGGTCACACACATACTTTTATGAAAAAACCAGTAGTTCTTGATAATCTAGAAAACAAGAAAGTAATTATTAACCAAGTAGGCTGTCATGGATTATTTTTAGGGAAAATTGATTTTTACTTTGACTCTTTTAAAAACAAAATGTATGAGGGTGTTTCAATTGAAGTTTAATTAATCATCTTAACAAAATCATCTTCAGAAATTATATTAACACCTAAAGATTCAGCCTTTATTTTTTTACTTGGCCCCATTTTATCTCCTGCAATAACATAATTAGTTTTGGAGGATATTGAAGACTTCACCTTACCTCCATTTTTTTCAATCTCGAGTTTTAAATCGTCTCTTGAAAATTTTGAAAAAACACCACTTACGACAAATAATTTGTTCTTTAATTTACTTGACTTAACAACTTGACTTGAATCAATTTCAAAATTAAGACCATAAAATTTAAGATTGTTAATTATCATTAAATTTTCCTGGGTATTAAAAAAGCTAATAATGCTTTCTGCAATCTTCCCACCAATTTCGTCTACAGACTCTAAATCTTCATAGCTCGCACACATTAAAGCATCAATATTGTTATAATGTTGAGCTAACTTTTTAGCTACTGTAACTCCAACATGTCGAATACCTAAAGCATAAAGAACTCTATCAAAACTAATTTTCTTTGACATCAAAACTCCATTAATTAAATTTTCAGAACTTTTTTCTGCCATTCTTTCTAACCCTAATAAATCTTCAACCCTTAAGTTATATATATCTGAATAATTATTGATTAACTTATTCTCAACTAATAAGTTAACCGTCTCTGCTCCAAGCCCATCTATATCCATTGCTTTTCTGGAAATAAAATGCTGAATTCTTCCTGAAATCTGGGGTAAACATAAAGTAGAATTTATACAATAATGATTTGCTTCACCATCAATTTTTTTCAATTCAGATCCGCATTCAGGACAATTTAAAATAAATTCAGTTTCGGTTGATAAATGATCTCTTTTACTAACATCAACTTTAACTATTTTAGGAATAATATCTCCACCTTTTTCAACATAAACTTGGTCATTTATCCTAATGTCCATTTTTTTTATAAAATCAGAGTTATGCAATGAAGCTCTTTTTACAACTGTACCTGCCAAATCTATAGGTTCAAAATTCGCAACTGGTGTTATAGAGCCTGTTCTGCCTACTTGATAAGTAATCGATTTTAATACTGTAGAAGATTGCTCAGGTTTAAATTTATATGCAATTGCCCATCTAGGAAATTTTGAGGTAAAGCCAAGTTCATTTTGTTGATCAATATCATTTACTTTTATAACTATACCATCAATTTCAAATGGTAATGAATATCTATTGGATTCCCAATGAGAAACAAAATCATAAACTTCCTGAATAGTTTTAACCAAAACCGAATGTGGAGATACATTAAAGCCCCATTCTTTTGCACTTTCTAAAGATTGATATTGTGATTTAATCATTCCTGTTTTTTCAACAATTGAATATAAAAGACATTCCAAAGGTCTTTTTGAAACCTCTTTACTGTCCTGTAGTTTTAAACTTCCTGAGGCAGTGTTTCTTGGGTTTTTAAAAGGTTCTTCCCCATTTAGTATTCTATCAGCGTTAAGCTTCTTAAATCCATCAATAGGCATCACAATTTCACCTCTGATATCGAAATCTTTGACTTTATTATTTCTTAATATTAACGGAACAGTTGGAATTGTTTTAATATTGGCAGTTACATCATCTCCTTGAGATCCATCTCCCCTAGTGATAGCTTTGACAAATTTACCATTTATGTAAGAAAGACTAATAGATGCACCGTCATATTTTAATTCACATGTAAAATTAACATCACCTTCAATTATTTTCCTTATTCTTTTTTCCCAATCATATAAATCTTCAATGGAGTAAGAGTTGTCCAAAGAGTACATGGGTGTATTATGAACAATCGTATCAAAATTCTTTGTAATATCTCCTCCTACTCTCTTCGTGGGAGAATTAGAATCATAGAACTCAGGATGTAGTTTTTCTAAACTTTTAAGTTTATTTAATTTTTGATCAAATTCATAATCTGACAAAATTGAATTATCAAGAATGTAATAATTATAATTATGTTCATGTAATTCTGATCTAAGATTTTCTATTTGTTCTTTGATACTCATAAATCAACTCTGGAGAATAACTTATTTTTAATTATATTTAAGCTCCTAAATATACTAAAATGACCCACAAGAAAATAATTGTTTTTAGTCTTTTTTTAATTATTAGTTCATCTAGTTTATTTGGATTTAATAACGAAATTATTCCTAAACCAGATTCTCAAATTTTTTCAACCGGTGAATTTATTTTATCAAATAAAACAAATATAAATTTCTCTGAAAATTTTAAAATATCTGCAGATTTTTTGAAAGATTTTCTAAAAATTAATAACGAACAAAATAATTATATTAACGAAATTAATTTTTTGTATGAAGATATAAGTAATGATGAAGGTTATATTTTAGAAATATTAGAGAAAAATATAAATATTTATAGTAAAACTAACAAAGGAGCTTTTTATGCAGTTCAAACTCTCCGACAATTATTTCCATTTGAATTAGAAAAAAATAAATCTGATATAAATTCTGTAAAGATTCCTTGTCAAGTAATTAAAGATTCGCCAAAATTTAGTTACAGAGGAATGCATTTAGATGTAAGTAGACACATGTTTTCAGTAGATTTTATAAAAAAATATATTGACGCATTAGCAATGCTAAAATTTAATACATTTCACTGGCATCTTACTGAAGATCAGGGATGGAGAGTTGAAATAAAAAAATATCCAAAATTAAACTCAATTGGTTCTTATAGAGACTCTACTTTAGTAGGCCACTACACAGATAAACCAGTAACTTTTGACAAGACTAGATACGGAGGTTATTACACTCAGGAGGAAATTAAAGACATTGTAGCTTTTGCAAATGCCAGAGAAGTTTTAATAATTCCAGAAATAGAAATGCCTGGTCATGCGCAAGCAGCTATAGCCTCATATCCTTTCTTAAGTTGTGAGCAAAAACAAATTGGAGTAGCATCAACTTGGGGGGTATTTGAAGATATTTATTGTACAAGAGAGAGTACATTTAATTTTTTGGAAGATGTATTAAATGAGGTAATGAATCTATTTCCTGGTAAATACATTCACATTGGAGGTGATGAAGCTCCTAAAAATAGATGGAAAAAATGTGATGATTGTCAAAACTTAATAAAGCAAGAAAAATTAAAGAATGAACATGAATTGCAAAGTTATTTTATTACTAGAATTGAGAAATATATTAATTCTAAAGGAAAAAAAATAATTGGCTGGGATGAAATTTTAGATGGTGGATTAGCCCCTAATGCCACAGTTATGTCGTGGAGAGGAGAAAGTGGAGGGATCAAGGCTGCTAAAATGGGACATGAAGTGATTATGAGTCCAAATGCAAATTTATATTTTGATCATTACCAATCTAAAAAAGAAGGTGAACCTGTAGCTATAGGTGGCTTTACTCCTGTTGAAGAAGTTTATAATTACAATCCTGTTCCTAAAGAATTAAGTCCAGATGAAAAAAAATATATTATTGGAGCACAAGCCAATGTATGGACTGAGTATATGAAAACAAGTGATCAGGTAGAATACATGGTTTTTCCAAGAATATTAGCTCTTTCTGAGGTTCTTTGGAGTAGTAATAAGACTAATTTTACAGAGTTTAAATTAAGGGCTGAAAAGTACTTTAAAAGATTAGATAAACTGGATATTAATTATTCCAAGCATCTAGAAAAAGAGGAAACTAAATGATATTAGAGGTTTGTGCAAATTCATATGAGTCTGCTATAAATGCTGAAAAAGCTGGCGCACACAGAATCGAGCTTTGTGAAAATTTAGCAGTTGGCGGTCTAACTCCTAATTATAAATTAGCCAAGAAGGTAATAAGTGACTTAAGTATACCTGTATTTATTTTAATTAGGCCTAGAGATGGTGATTTCAATTATTCAAAAAATGAATTTGAACAAATAAAAAAAGACATAATTCTATTTAAAGATCTTGGTTGTAAAGGAATTGTATCTGGGATATTAACAAAAGATAAAAATTTAGATATAAATAGGACAAAAGAGTTAATAAAACTGTCAAGACCATTAGAGTTTACCTTTCATAGGGCTTTTGATGAAGTTATAAATCCAATAGAAACATTACATCAATTAATTAAACTTAAGGTAAATAGATTGCTTACATCTGGTCAAATGAAAACTGCAATTAAGGGAATTGACATGATTAAAAAATTGATTATTCTTAGTGAAAATAAGATAAAAATTATGCCAGGTAGTGGAATTAATCCAAGGAATATTTCTAAATTCACAAAGCTTAGTTTAGATGAAATTCATGGTTCATTTTCAAAACAAGAAAAAAACAATAAATCAACTTCTAATATCAATATGATTTTGAATTGTCTTAAATTGATACAAAAAGATAAAAAATTAGTGAAGAGACTTTAATCCTCTAATAAACCTATTTTTTCCAAAAGAATCCTTTTTTAACTCGATTTCAGTAAATCCATATGAATACAAAAGAGACTCCATTTCTTTAGAGAAATTTTCATTTATCTCAAAATACACACTTCCTTTTTCGTATAAATTAGAATTTGCAAATTGTAATATACTATTGTAAAAGACTAACGGATCATCATCCTCAACAAATAAGGCTAATTGGGGCTCAAAATTCAATACATTGTTTTGCATTTTCTTTTTTTCTAAATTTCTTATATAAGGAGGATTAGAAACTATTAAATCATATTGTTTATCAGAAATGTATTCAAAAATGTCTGCTTCAATAAAATTAATATCTACCTGATTTTTTTTTGCATTTTGTTTAGCTAGTTCTAATGCAGAACTACTAACATCAAGTGCATCGACCACAAAACCATTACGATTTGCTAATGAGACAGAAATACAACCGGTACCGGTGCCTATATCTAAAATTTTAATTTCATTTGTCTCAGATTTGACAATCCAATCTACTAACTCCTCAGTTTCAGGGCGCGGAATCAACGCTGAAGGACTACAAATAAATTCAAGTCCATAAAAAGATGTTGTCTCTAATATATACTGTATAGGCTCTTCACTTAATAGCTTTATAATTGCTTTCGAGAACATATCAATCTGCTTGATATTAATCAACTCCTCACCTGCTAATAAGAGTTTAGTTGGAGACATATTCATATACTGCTTACATAGTATTTTAAAAATAGATAAGATTTCTTCATTTGGATAAGTGATAGCTAACTTAGTTATAAAGTCTTTTTTTAAATCTTTTAATTTCATTATAAATTTTTAATCATATGTACATCACAAGAAAAATGACAAGTATTTCCCATAGGTCCATCAATTTTTTTAAATCCAAACTTGTCGTATAATATAATTGCTGATTTAAGTTGAGTAATTGTTTCTAGGTAACATATTTTAAAATTTGATTCAACAGCAAAATTTAAACATTTTAGCAGCATCTCTTTGCCTAATCCTTTGCCTCTTATTGATTTTGAAAAATACATTTTTTGAAGCTCACATACATTATCATCTCCATTTTTCAAAGGCTTAATTCCACCACCACCATAAATAAATCCATTAGATTCAATTACAAAATATTTTTCTCTTGAATTTTGATAACTCTGATACATACATTCAGTTTCATCATCTTGAAATGCAGTGCCAACGAGTGGTAGCTTTAACTCAACAAAAACATCTTTGATTACATTACAAATCTGTAAGTTATCCTCAGGTTTTATTTCTCTAATAATGTAGCTAAAATCTTTCAAATTTTAATACTATTTTTGTTATGTGAATATACACGAAAATTATATTAATAGATGTGTTCAAATAGCTAAAAATGCTATTCCTTTAGCATATCCAAATCCTGCCGTTGGTTGTTGCATTGTTCATGATGACTTAATTATTGGAGAAGGTTATACTAGTAAATACGGAGGTAGTCATGCCGAAGTTAACGCGATCAGTTCAGTAAGAAATAAAAATCTTTTAAGTAAATCTAGCTTATATGTTACTTTAGAGCCTTGTTCGCATTTTGGAAAAACACCTCCCTGTTCAGATTTAATTTTGAAATATAATATTCCAAGAGTATACATAGGGATTAATGATCCCAATCCTAAAGTTAGTGGAAAGGGCGTAAAAAAATTAAAAGAAAATGGAGTTCATGTTGAAGTTAATATATTACCAGAAATATGTAAAAATCATCACAAAATATTTTTAACTAATATCACAAAAAAAAGACCATTTATAATATTAAAATGGGCTGAAACTGCTGACGGATATATTGCTCCAAAAGAAAAAAAAATAGCTCAACCAATTTGGATATCTAATGAATATTCTAGACAGCTATCTCATAAGTTTAGATCTGAAATTGATAGTATCCTAGTAGGGAGTAAAACTATAATTGATGATAATCCAAGATTAAATACGAGAAATTGGCCTGGAAAATCTCCTAAGATTATAGTCTTAAATAGAAAAAATAATTTAGATAAAAAGTTGAATATTTTTAAAACAGATTCAGAAGTATTAATAATTGATGAAAAAATAATTGATTATAATAAAAATATTGTAGAACAAACATTAAAGTATTTAAAATCTAAAAAAATATATAGTGTTATTGTTGAAGGAGGGGCGCAAACACTCAATACGTTTTTAAAAGAAAATTTATGGGATGAAATAAAAGTTTTTAAATCAAAGAAAAAATTAGTTAACGGAACTTCTGCCCCTGTAATTCAATCTTCAAGATTTAGTGAAGAAAAAATAGTGGATGATAAACTCATTACATACTTTAATAAATAAATTAAATTTTATCAAAAAGATATTTGGGACATCTTTGAGGCTTTCCAGTTTGCTTGTTCATAAAAGCTAAATGAGTAATTCCTTTTGTAATTAAATCTTTACTCTCATTATAGATGTTATAGCCAAACTTAATTCTAACAGTTGGTTTTTCCAGCAAGAATGTTTCAATAGTTAATTCGTCATCATAATAAGCAGATTTTAAATAATTAGCTTCTAAAAACACAACAGGAAGAAGAATTCCTTCAGATTCCATATTCTTGTAGGAAACTCCAATTTTGGTAATCCAATCAAGTCGACCCATTTCAAAAAACAAGGCATAATTACCATGATGAACAAAACCCATTTGATCAGTTTCAGCATATCTTACTCTAATTTTTGTAGTAGTTTTTTTCATTAGAAAAATATAGATTTTTTAAAAATTAATTATTAAATTTAAGCCTTACGAAACATGCGAAAAAAAAAGTTAATAATCAACCGTTTTTAATTTTTTTTTTTCATTTTTTGTTCACATATTTGTCTTTCAGTTTTTATGTAGTTTGACTACAGACTGTCAACTAATAAAAAACTAACTAAATTACAATTAACATTAACAGTTGATGAATATCACAGCTAAATCAGTTTGGACTAATTGCCTAAAGTTTGTAAAAGACAATATTCAGCCTCAAGCCTATAAAACATGGTTTGAACCTATTGAAGCTGTTAAACTAACTGATAAATCATTAAGTATTCAGGTTCCAAGTAAATTCTTTTACGAATGGTTAGAGGAACATTATGTAAAACTTTTAAAAGTAGCTTTAAGTAAAGAACTTGGAGAAGATGCTAAACTAGTATACATTATTAAAATGGAAAATACTTTTGGCAATAATCAACCTTTTACTGAAAAGATCCCTAGCTCAAATAATAGTTCAAGTAATTATCAAAATGTAGCTACTTCTGTTAATAAAAAAATTCCTGAAGTTAAAAATCCATTTATTATTCCAGGAATTCAAAACGTTAAAATTGAATCTCAACTTAACCCTAGTTACACTTTTGATAATTTTTTAGAAGGTGACTCAAATAGATTAGCAAGAAATGCTGGAATTGCAGTTGCCAATAAGCCTGGTGGAACTTCATTTAATCCTCTTTTAATATTTGGAGGTGTTGGTTTAGGTAAAACTCATTTAGCTCATTCAATTGGTATTGACATTAAAGATAAATACCCTGAACGCACCGTTTTATATATTACTGCTGAAAAATTTACTCAACAATATATCGAAGCTATTAAGAAAAATAATAGAAATGATTTTATCCATTTCTATCAAATCATAGATGTTTTAATTGTTGATGACGTACAATTTTTATCAGGAAAATCCGGAACTCAGGATGTGTTTTTTCACATATTCAACCATCTCCATCAAAATGGAAAACAGGTTATTTTAACTAGTGACAAAGCTCCAGTTGACATGCAAGATATTGAATTAAGGTTATTATCAAGGTTTAAATGGGGCCTTTCAGCAGAACTTCAAAACCCTGACTTTGAAACTAGAGTGTCAATTTTAAATAACAAATTATACCGTGATGGTGTAAACATGAGTGAAGAAGTGATTGATTATGTTGCTAAAAACATCAAAACAAATGTACGTGAACTAGAGGGAGCCATAATATCTCTAATTGCGCAAGCTTCTTTTAACAGAAAAGAGATCACTTTATCGCTAGCAAAAGAAATAGTTGAGAAGTTTGTAAAAAACACAAAAAGAGAAGTATCAATAGATTACATACAAAAGACTGTTTCAGACTATTTCCAAATGGAAGTTAGTACATTACAATCGAAGACAAGAAAAAGACACATAGTACAGGCAAGACAATTAGCTATGTTTTTTGCAAAAAAATTCACCAAAGCATCTTTAGCTAGTATTGGTTCTCAAATTGGTAAAAGAGACCATGCTACAGTTCTACATGCTTGTAAAACAGTTGACAATCTATCTTCTACAGACAAACAATTCAGAAAATATGTTGAAGATCTAGGAAAAAAACTCTCTATTTAAAAACTCAATCATTAAAGGTATATTATATTTAATTCCTAACACACTTGGAGAAAATGAACCTCTTGAGGTTCTTCCTATCTCTGTAAAAAAAATAATTGAGTCAACTAACTACTATCTTTTTGAAAATGAAAAAGCAGGAAGAAAGTTTATAAAGAAAATCTCCCCTTCTAAAGTCCAAAGTAATTTGAAAGTGAATTTAATTAATAAATTCACTTTAGATGAAGAACTTAACTCTTTTTTAGATCCTATATACAAGGGTCATAACATTGGTCTAATTTCAGATGCTGGTTGTCCTGGAGTTGCAGACCCAGGTTCAGACATAATAAAAATAGCACATCAATCTAACATAAAAGTGGCACCACTAGTAGGTCCATCATCAATATTACTTTCGATAATGAGTTCAGGGTTAAACGGACAAAACTTTGCGTTTAATGGTTATCTGCCAATTGAAAAAACAGACAAAAAAAACAAAATAAAAGAATTAGAAAAAATTTCTAATCTAAAGAATCAATCACAAATATTTATTGAAACTCCATACAGAAATAATAAAATGTTAGAAGATCTAATAAAAACTCTAAGTGGAGACACTAACCTTTGTATAGCATGTGATTTAACTTTAAATACAGAATACATAAAAACTTTATCAATTAATGAATGGAAAAAAAACAGAATTAATATAGATAAAAAACCTACTATTTTTATAATTCATAAAGACTAAGATTTATTTTTTTATACCCTTAGCATCTAAATATTTATGAAATTTCTTCGCATTATTATTATGCTCGTATAAAGTTCTTGAAAAATTATGATAACCAATATTTTTCGGATCAGCAGAAAAATAAAAATACTTGTGTTTTTCAAAATTTAAAACAGCATCTATTGAGCTTATGTCTGGAACTGCAATTAATCCTGGAGGAAGTCCTTTATACTTATAAGTATTAAATTTAGATTCAATTTTTAAATGCTTATATAAAATTCTCCTAATAATGGTGTTTTTATAAGCAGGTAATTGATATGCAGCATACTTTACGGTTGGGTCAGCCTGAAGGAGCCAATTATTGTTTAATCGGTTCATGTAAACTCCAGCAATTGTATTTAACTCACTTTTCATTTTTGACTCCTGAGTTACAATTGAAGCCAAAATCATTACCTGATTTTGAGTTAGACCTATTTGTTTTAATTTTCTAATCCTAGAATCATTCCAAAACAGATTATATTCCTTTAACATTCTAGATCTAAATGAAGTTGCATCTGTATCCCAGTAAAAATTGTAGCTGTTAGGAATGAAAATGGAAAGAAAATTGTATTCATTAAATCCATTTAACTTAAAAAAATTTAGATCTTTAAAAGAATTTAATAATGACAAACTATCGGCCTCAATTTGTGTAGAAATTTTACCTGCAAGCTCGTATTCATTATCAATATTATTAAAAATAACATCAACAGTTAATTTACTAGATCTTAAAGTATTAATTATTTGATTATTGTTCATGCCTTTTTTTATAGCAAATTTTCCAGATTTTAACTTTAAATCATAACCTTTTCTAATTGCTAATCTTTCAAAAGAATTTACATTTTTTAAAACTGGATCCAAGTCTTGCTTTAACTGATCAAAAGTTTGATCTGTATATACATATACATAAGCAACTTCATTATTAAAATTTGTATTCGAAACAAACATAGTAACATAAACAAAATATGAGAATATTGATAGTAGAATAAGTCCGATAAAAGAAATTAATAATAATATTTTTTTTATGTACATATCAATTGTAATAACAGTTCATTTTTATATTTTCCATCAAATTTTATCCAATCTTGTTTTAAACCAACTTTTTTGAATTGAACACTTTTAAAGAGATTAACACTATGAGTATTATCCTCTAATATATTGCAATACAACTGATGAAGCGAAAGATGAGTTTTAGAATACTTAATAAGCAGTTCTAAGGCTTCTTTAGCGAATCCTTTGCTTCTCATTTTTTCATTTATAATTATAGCAACTCCAGCTCTATTGTTTTTAAAATCTATATCGAACAAATCAATCAATCCAATTGTATTCTTTTTAAAATCAGTTATAACTAATCGTAGTTGCTTTGCTTCATAGATATCCATATGTGAATTTTTTAAATATCTGTTTAGCAAATATTTCGAGAATGGTATTTGAGAGTCACTGATACTCCAATATTTTTCGTTATTCTCTATAGAAAACAAGTAGTTTATATCCTCTAATTCCAAGGCTCTTAAAAATATATTTTTTCCTTTTAATGTATTCATATTTGACCTTTAAATACTTCAATTGCTGGACCTTCAAGCCATATATTATCATAAACATTTTTAAAATCAAAAGACACAAATAATTCACCACCTAAGGTACTGATCTTAATTCTATTTGAATCTACAAGGCCTTTACTGTGAGCTGACAATGCTGAAGCTATAACACCAGTGCCACAAGACAGTGTTTCATTCTCAACTCCACGTTCATATGTCCTAACTTTAATTGAAGAATTATCAATTATTTCAGTGAAGTTTATATTAACTCCATCTTCACTTATTTCTTTATTATTTCTTAATTCTCTTCCAGACTGAAATACATTGATGTTATTGACTGAGGTACAAAACTTTACAAAATGTGGAGAACCTGTATCTAATAAACACCCATTGTGAACTTCATCAATATTTGAAACTTTAATCATTTTAATTTTAATTATATCATCATTAATGATTCCTTCATGCAATCCATCAATTGCCAAAAAAGTGACATTGTCATCTATAATATTTAATTTTTTAGCAAAAGAAATAACACATCTTCCACCATTACCACACATACTAGTTTTTTTTCCATCAGAATTAAAATAAATCATTTTAAAATCGTAATGATTATCATTCTCTAAAAGAATTAAACCGTCAGCTCCAACTCCAGTATGTCTAGAACATATTTTGGATATTAATTCTATATTATTTTTATCAAAAAATAGAGATCTATTATCAATTAAAACAAAATCATTTCCGGTTCCGTGGTATTTGTAAAACTCAATTATCATTAGTAACAAATATATAAAATACAGTATTAACTATAATTGTTAAATGATAGTTAAAACGTTTCAATCTATTTACAATTTATTTTAATTTTATTGTTTAAACTATTAGTTATGAAAAAATATTTGTTAGTATTATTATCGTCTATAATTGGAGGAATAATGGCTGTTTACATACACGAAAAATTAAGCTCAGAAAATTATAAAGATAAAAATGTAGGTAATCTTGTAATAACTGAACAGTTACCAACTAATAATGTCTTTAACTCTAATAATTTATTACAAGACAGGCCAGATTTTGTTGAAATAGCAGAAAACACTATTAATTCGGTTGTTCATGTTAAAAACTCTCTATCTAATTCTGATAAAATTACTTTAGAGGATTTAATGTTTGGTAGAAAGCAAGATGGTATGCAAATTGGTACAGGATCTGGAGTCATTGTTTCTGCTGATGGTTATATAATAACTAATGCACATGTGATTGATAAGGCTGAAAAAATTCTTATTACTACAAATGACAACAAAGAATTTGAAGCTAATTTAATTGGTAGTGATGAGCAAAATGATATTGCTTTGCTAAAAGTAGAAACTGAAAATGATTTACCATATGCAATATTTGGTGACAGTGATGCAACTAAAATTGGTGAATGGGTATTAGCTATAGGTAATCCATTTAATTTGACTTCAACAGTAACTGCAGGAATAATTAGTGCAAAAGCCAGAAATCTTGATCCTACAGGCAGAACTACTCAATCATTTATTCAAACTGACGCTGCAGTTAATCCGGGAAATTCTGGTGGTGCATTAGTAAACACTCAAGGACAATTAATAGGAATAAATACTGCAATTCAGTCACAAACTGGGTCATACATAGGTTATTCTTTTGCAGTACCCAGTAATATTGCAAAGAAAGTAATTGAAGATTTAATGGAGTTTGGAATCGTTCAAAATGGATTCTTAGGTGTTACCGGAACAGCATTAAACAACAGTATTGCAAAAGAACTTTCTACTGATGAAATTGAAGGTTTTTATATAAACTCAGTTGAAGAATACTCTGGAGCAGATTTAGCTGGTATAAAAGAAGGTGATATTATAAAATTTATTGATGAAATAAAAATTTCAAAATTTTCTGACCTCAAAGGATACTTAAGCACTAAGAGGCCTAATGATTTAGTAATCGTTCATTTAGTTAGTGATAAAAAAATAAAAAAATTAGAAGTAAGATTAAATAAAAATGAAAGAATTTCATTTAATGTTATTGGGATTTTAAAGAATTTATCAGAAGAAGAATTAATAAAATATAACAAGTCCAATGGTGTAAAAATATCTGACTTTAACAAAAGATATGAAAAGTATTGGACAGATAACGGGATTGAAATTGGAAATATAATACATAGGATCAATGGGGTTGATATTAAATCAATTACTGACGTTCAAGATATTTTAAAAAACATAAATAATTATGATCCACTTAGGATAGAAATAATTAATAGCAAAGATGAATTAGAAAGATTTAATTTTAGATAAAAATTTCAAATTATTAATGATATCTTCGAAAAATGAGAATTGATATAATAACTGCTTTGCCAGATTTACTTAAAAGTCCTTTTGAGACATCAATACTTAAAAAAAGTATAGATTTAAAACTAATAGATTTACACATTCATAATCTAAGAGATTTCACAAAAGACAACTATAAAACTATTGATGATAACCAATTTGGTGGTGGAGCTGGAATGGTAATGATGATTGAACCAATTGATAAATGTATAAATAAACTAAAAACTGAGCGCCATTATGACGAAGTAATATATATGTCTCCAGATGGTGAAAATTTGAATCAAAAAATATCGAATAAAATATCTTTATTGAATAACATTATTATTCTTTGTGGTCACTACAAAGGAGTTGACCAACGCGTGAGAGATCATTTAATTACAAAGGAAATATCAATAGGAGATTATGTGTTAACTGGTGGAGAATTAGCTGCTGCAGTTTTGTGCGACTCTATAATTAGACTAATTCCTGGTGTGTTAAGTAATGAAACATCGGCATTAACAGATTCTTTTCAAGACAACCTTTTAGCTCCTCCTATATACACTAGACCCAGAGACTATAATGGATGGAAAGTACCTGATGTACTGTTAAGTGGAGATTTTCCGAAAATTGAAAAATGGAGAGAAGAAAAAGCTATAGAAGCTACATTAAATAAAAGACCAAATATTAAGGATTAAAAAAATATTGATAAATAACTCATAAATATTGCATGTTATTAATTTATGTTTATTTTTGCACCCAATTCGAGCTAACCTCTCAACGATAATCGTTCATGTTGTCTCAGAATAATTTTAAAATTATATAAAAATGAGTTCATTAGTAAAATTTGTACAAGACGAGTTTGTTCCAAAAAACACTTTTCCAGACTTTGGAGCTGGTGATACAATAACTGTTTATTACGAAATTAAAGAAGGTAATAAAACAAGAACACAGTTTTTTAGAGGTGTTGTACTTCAAAAAAGAGGCAGTGGTAGTTCAGAAACTTTTACAATTAGAAAAATGTCTGGATCAATTGGAGTTGAAAGAATATTCCCTATCAACTTACCTGCATTACAAAAAATTGAAATAAATAAGGCTGGTAAGGTAAGAAGAGCAAGAATTTTCTACTTTAGAAATCTTACAGGTAAAAAAGCAAGAATAAAGGAAATAAGAAGAAAGTAAATAGCTTATAAACATTTGTTAATAAGACTGGTTTACAAATAGTTAAGATCTTTATTATAATTTTCCTTGTTTATTTAAAATCATATTATACTTTAGATACAGAATCATGGCTTAATGCAGTTTCGTTTACGAAATGATTGATTCTATAAAGACGTTCTTTGAAACAATTACTTGGTTAGGATCTTAAAGAATTTTATCTGAAAGATCTAGAGGGAATTTACTAAACTTAACGAAAGTATAGCACGTAAAATCCGAAAAAATGAATGTGAAAATTCATAGCGAAAGCTTGAATCTTAACTGAAAGCCATTATAAGCTTATTTATCGCTACTAGCATTAAATAAAATACTTAAAAATGGAATAACCTTGTAATTAAACTGAGATATAAAGGTGATGTAGAGTAATCTACAGCTCATTACTTTATATTTCAATTGAATCGAATACCTCAAAATTATTCAACAGCGCAAGCTCAAAATAATTGGTAGAAATACCACTGAAATTCGAATTCATAAAAAGCCATATTAATGCAGATTTATCTGTGATAATATGGCTTTTGTTTTTTTAATAGTAATATGATTTTTTTAGAATTTTGCGAAAAGCAATTCATATATTTGTACGACTAAAAAATACACATAACGTTAAATCAGCAGATAATAATGTCAAAAATAATATATACTAAAACTGATGAAGCTCCTGCCCTGGCAACTCTATCTTTATTACCAATTGTAAAAGCATTTACAAAATCTTCAAAAATAGTAGTTGAAACAAAGGACATTTCTCTTTCAGCAAGAATTTTAGCAAATTTTTCAGAATTTTTATCTGAAGATCAAAAAATAAATAATGATCTTGATTACTTGGGAAAACTAGTTAAGCAACCACATGCAAATATTATAAAACTGCCAAACATTAGCGCATCTATACCTCAAATAAAAAATGCAATAATTGAATTACAAAAGCTTGGATATAAAATTCCGAAATACCCAAACGATGCTAATACAGTAATTGAAAAAAAGATTAAAGCTAAATATGATTCCATTAAAGGAAGTGCAGTAAATCCGGTTTTAAGAGAGGGTAATTCAGATAGAAGAGCTCCAAAAGCAATAAAAAATTATGTAAAAAACAACCCTCACTCAATGGGGGAATGGAATAGCAATTCAAAAACTCATGTTTCAACAATGTCCGAAGGTGACTTTAGAAATAATGAAAAATCTTTTACCCTAGATAAAAATACTGAAGTTTACATATCGCACACTGATACTGAAGGAAAAGAAATATTATTAAAAGATAAATTTAAATTACAAAAAGATGAAATCATTGATGCGTCCGTAATGAGTATTAAATCTCTTAAATGTTTTTTACAACAATGTATAGATGATGCTAAAAAAGAAAATATTTTATTTTCAGTTCATTTAAAGGCTACTATGATGAAAGTTAGTGATCCAATAATTTTTGGACATGTTGTCAAAACTTATTTTTCTCAAGTTTTTAAAAAATATGATGATCTAATTAAGAAACTTGAAATAAATGTAAATAATGGCTTTGGGCATTTAACTGGTAAAATAAATGATTTAAATAATGAGTTGAAAAATGAAATTATTTCTGAAATTAATATTGCATATGATAATGGTCCAGAATTAGCTATGGTAAATAGCGATAAGGGAATAACCAACTTACATGTTCCAAGCGATATAATTATTGATGCCTCAATGCCTGCTATGATAAGGAATTCGGGTAAAATGTGGGATTCTAATGGTAAATCTAAAGATACTAAAGCAGTAATTCCAGATAGCAGTTATGCTTCTATTTATCAAGCTACAATTGATTTCTGTAAAGATAATGGAGCATTTGATCCAACCACCATGGGCACTGTTCCTAATGTAGGATTAATGGCTCAAAAAGCAGAAGAATATGGATCTCATGATAAAACATTTGAAATTAATAAATCTGGAACTGTTTGTATAAAAAACATTAAAGGAGAAATATTATTGAGTCATGATGTTGAAAGTGGTGACATTTGGAGAATGTGTCAAGTAAAAGACGGGCCTATTCAAGATTGGGTTAAACTAGCAGTTAATAGAACTCGATTAACTAAAACTCCGTCGATTTTTTGGCTAGATAATCAAAGACCTCATGATATTGAATTAATAAAAAAAGTTAATTTATACTTACAAGATCATAATACAAGTGGGCTAGATATAAAAATTTTATCACCATATGATGCAACAAAATTAACATTAGAGAGATTAAAACAAGGAAAAGATACCATCTCTGTTTCTGGCAATGTTCTAAGAGATTATTTAACAGATTTATTTCCAATTTTGGAGGTTGGAACTAGTGCCAAAATGTTATCAATTGTTCCGTTAATCAACGGAGGGGGATTATTTGAAACTGGAGCAGGTGGATCTGCACCAAAACATGTTGAACAATTAACAAAAGAAAACCATTTGAGATGGGATTCACTAGGAGAATTTTTAGCCCTCGGAGTTTCGTTGAATCACCTTGGAATAAAATTTAAAAACTCAAAAGCAATTGTACTAGCAAAATGTCTTGATTTAGCTATAGAAGAGCTTTTATTAAATAAAAAATCCCCTTCAAGGAAAAAAGGAGAAATTGATAATAGAGGAAGTCATTTTTATCTTTCGTTATATTGGGCAAAAGCAATTGCTAAACAAGATACCGATCTAAGATTGAAGAGTGAATTTGTAAAGCTATTTAAAATTCTTTCTGAAAATGAAATAAAAATACTAAATGAATTAACAAAAGTTCAGGGAACTAAAGTTAATTTAGGAGGTTATTATAAACCAGATCTAATAGCTAGTAATAAAATCATGAAACCAAGTCCTATTTTTAATGAAATTATTAATAATTTATACTCTGTAAATTAAGACTATTGAACAAATTTATTAAAATAACTGAACAAAATTCAAAGTATAACTCTATTGAAAATAAATCTATTGATCTAATACTAAAAGAAATTAATGGTGAAGACCAAACAGTTGCTGTAAGTATTAATAAAGAATTAAATTCGATTAAAACAGTTATTCTTGAAGTAATTAAATGCATTAAAAATAACGGAAGGCTTTTTTATATAGGCTCAGGAACGAGTGGTAGAATGGGAATTTTAGATGCCTCAGAGTGTCCTCCTACATTTGGAGTAGATAATAATCTTGTTATTGGTATAATTGCTGGCGGAGATAAAGCTATAAGAAACTCGCAAGAATTTGCAGAAGATTCAACCAATCAAGGTTGGCTAGACTTGAAAGGAAAAAAAATTAATGAGAAAGATTTTGTAATAGGAATTGCAGCATCAGGAACTACCCCTTACGTAGTAAATGCGATAAAAGAATGCAATAAAAATAATATTTCTACAGCTTGCATTACATGCAATAAAAACAGTCCATTAGCAAATGAATCTATATTTCCTATAGAAATAATTGTTGGACCAGAGTATATCACTGGAAGTTCAAGAATGAAGGCTGGTACTGCTCAAAAAATGATTTTGAATATGATAAGCTCATCAGTAATGATTAAATTAGGTAAGGTAAAAGGCAATTTAATGATTGATATGCAGCTTTCAAATAATAAGCTAATAGAAAGGGCAATTAATATGGTTATAAGTTCATTAAACATTTCTTATTCTGATGCTAAAATACTAATAACAAAATACGGAAGTGTCAGAAAAGCAATTGACAATTATAATGAATAAAACTCACAAAAAAATAATAAAAAATTTCCCGAAAAAAAATGACAAAAGATTAAAAAAGCTTTACTCAGGAATACAAATTTTGTGTATTTCTTTAATTACAATCATTTGCGGGCCAATATTGATTCAAATTGGATTTATTAAATCTAAAGGTGTGATTAATATTTACTCCATTTTAGGGATCTTAGTTTGCGTATCAGCTATTGTATTAATTTATACAGGAATAAAAAAGATAGGAGATTATATTTTTAACAAAAATGTTAGATAATAAATTATATTAAATAAAATTATAAAATTATATTTACTTTTTTAAAGAATTTTTATGATTAATATCACACTAAAAGATGGTTCAAAAAAGAGTTTTCCCAGAGGGATTTCCGTTTTTGATGTAGCTAAAAGCATAAGTGAAGGTTTTGCAAGAAATGTGATTTCTGCAAAATTTAATGATATAATTATTGAAACTTCTACTTCTTTAGATGCCGATGGATCATTAGAACTTTACACTTGGGAGGATGAAAACGGAAAAAAAGCATTTTGGCACTCCTCTTCACATATTTTAGCACAAGCTATTCAAGAACTTTTTGAAGGTTCTAAACTGACCATTGGACCAGCAATTGATAAAGGGTTTTATTATGATGTTGATTTTGGTGACAAATCAATTTCTGAAAAAGATTTTAAAAATATTGAATCTAAAATGCTAGAAATAGCTAGAGGAAAGCACGATTTTATTATGAGATCAGTGAGTAAAAGTGATGCTTTAAAATTCTATTTATCTAAAAAAAACGAATATAAAGTTGAACTTATAAAAAATCTTAATGATAATGAAATAACATTTTGTGATCATTCAAATTTTACAGATTTGTGTAGAGGTGGGCATATCCCCAACACCGGAATCGTCAAAGCTTTTAAATTATTAAGTGTTGCCGGAGCTTACTGGAGAGGTGATGAAAAAAACAAACAATTAACAAGAGTGTATGCAATATCTTTTCCTAAACAGAAGCTGCTAAATCAGTACTTGGAAAATTTAGAAGAAGCTAAAAAAAGAGATCACAGAAAAATTGGTAAACAATTAGGGTTATTTACATTTTCTCAAAAAGTCGGATTAGGTTTACCTCTTTGGCTTCCCAAAGGAGCTGAATTAAGGTCTAGATTAGAGAACTTTTTAAAAGATGCTCAAAAGAAAGCCGGATATGAAATGGTAATCACTCCCCACATTGGTCAAAAAGAGTTATACATGACATCAGGTCATTATGAAAAATATGGTGAAGATAGTTTTCAGCCAATTGGAACTCCTAAAGAAAATGAAGAGTTTCTTTTGAAACCTATGAATTGTCCACATCACTGTGAAATTTATAACTCATTTAAATTTAGCTACAAAGATCTACCTGTGAGATATGCAGAATTTGGTACTGTTTACAGATATGAACAAAGTGGAGAATTACATGGACTAACTAGAGTGAGAGGGTTTACTCAAGACGATGCGCATATATTTTGTACAGAAGACCAGCTAAATGAAGAATTTAAAAATGTTATTGATTTGGTTCTTTATGTTTTTAGATCTTTAGGCTTTAATAATTTTACTGCCCAAGTTTCTTTAAGAGATTCTGATAAGTCTGAAAAATACATAGGTAGTGATGAAGTTTGGAAAAAATCTGAAAATGCAATTCTAAAGGCTGTAGAAGATAAAAAGTTAAAATATAAAATTGAAAAAGGAGAGGCGGCATTTTATGGACCTAAACTAGACTTTATGGTAAAGGATGCACTTGACAGAGAATGGCAATTAGGTACAATTCAAGTTGATTATAATCTTCCCGAAAGATTTGAATTAAACTATAAAGGAAGTGATAACCAACTACATAGACCTGTGATGATACACAGAGCTCCATTTGGAAGCTTGGAGAGATTTATAGCAATTTTATTGGAGAATACAGCAGGTAATCTACCTATTTGGTTAATTCCTGAACAGGTTGCAATTCTTAGTATTAGCGATAAATACGAGAAATACACCAAAAAAGTTTTAAATTTGTTAGAAATTAACGAAATTCGCGCCCTGCTTGACAATAGAAGTGAAACCATGGGAAGGAAAATTCGTGATGCAGAGATAAACAAAACTCCATACATGATTATTATTGGAGAAAATGAAGAAAAAGAAAACTGTATTTCATTAAGAAAGCACGGTGGTGAAGATTTAGGGAAAATGAGTATTGATGATTTTGTAAAAATTATAAACAATTCAATAAAAAAAATATTTAATAACTAAAATTATATACTATAGCAATTAGAAGAAGGAAACCAAGAGGACCTGCAAGGATAATCAAAGTTGACGAACATAGAATAAATAGTAAAATCCTAGCTCCAGAAATAAGACTGGTTGGTGATAACGTAGAAATTGGAGTATATTCAAAATCAAAAGCATTAATAATAGCCGATGAATTGGGTCTAGATCTTGTAGAAATTTCTCCTAAAGCAAACCCTCCTGTCTGTAAAATAGTGGATTATAAAAAATTCCTTTATGAGCAGAAGAAAAGAGAAAAAGTATTAAAGGCTAAGACTACAAAAGTAGTTATTAAAGAAATTAGATTTGGACCTCAGACTGACAATCATGATTATGAGTTTAAAAAGAAACATTCTGAGAAATTTTTAAAAGAAGGTGCTAAATTAAAAGCTTTTGTTTTTTTTAAAGGCAGATCTATTATCTATAAAGATCAAGGTGAAATATTGTTATTAAGGTTAGCTCAAGATCTAGAAGAAATAGGTAAGGTAGAACAAATGCCAAAATTAGAAGGAAAAAGAATGATAATGTTTATAGCTCCAAAAAAATAAGTAAGTAATAATTAAAATTGACTAAATATGCCAAAAATGAAAACAAAATCTAGCGCCAAAAAACGTTTCAAAGTTACAGGTACTGGAAAAATTAAAAGAAAACATGCTTTCAAAAGCCATATTTTAACTAAAAAATCTAAAAAAAGAAAATTGGCTTTAACACACAGTACATTAGTACACAAAAGTGATGAAGACAACATTAAACAACAATTAAGATTAAAATAGTTTAAAGAAGGTAAATATTAACCATGAATTGGGCTAAAAAGAGTTTTTAAAACCGCCTAACTCAAAAAAACAAAAACAAAATGCCAAGATCAGTAAATTCAGTAGCAAAAAGAGCTAGAAGAAAAAAAGTGTTAAAACAAGCCAAAGGATACTTTGGTAGAAGAAAAAATGTGTGGACAGTAGCAAAGAATGCTGTTGATAAAGCAATGCTTTACGCATTTAGAGATAGAAGGAATAAGAAAAGATCATTTAGAGCACTGTGGATTATGAGAATAAATGCTGCAGCTCGTTTACATGGTATGTCTTACTCTGAATTTATCGGCAAAATGAAGTCAAAAAATATTGACTTGAACAGAAAAGTTTTAGCAGATTTAGCTATGAACAATCCAGAAGCATTTAAAGCTATTGTTGATAAAATAAATTAAAAAGGAAGATCCGAATTATCAGGCAAATTAAATGCCTGATTTGGATCAGGTTTAAAAGTATCATCATTTGCTGCTGCATTCATTTTTGAATGAAACTCGTAAGGAGAATCAAAATCATCTATATTTTCAAACCTACCTAATTCTTTAATAAACTTAAGTCTCAAATTATCTAATCCACCATTTCTGTGTTTAGCTACAATTAATTCAGCTTGCCCATCAGTTGATGATCTATCATCATCATCCCACTCATCAATTTTATAATATTCTGGTCTATAAATAAAGGATACTATATCTGCATCTTGTTCAATTGCGCCAGATTCACGTAAATCAGATAAAATAGGTCTTTTACTACCTCCCCTAGTTTCAACAGCTCTAGAAAGTTGAGAAAGAGCTATAACAGGGATACTTAATTCTTTTGCTAGTGCTTTAAGGTTTCTTGAAATAGTAGATATTTCTTGTTCTCGATTACCACCTTTATTATTTCCTCCGATAGTCATTAATTGTAAGTAATCAACAATCAATAATTTTATTCCGTGTTGAGAGGAAAGACGTCTAGCTTTTGCTCTCAAATCAAATACCGATAAAGAGGGAGAGTCATCGATAAAAAGAGGAGCTTTTTCTAAGCTCTTAACTTTAACGTTTAATTGCTCCCATTCATGTTTTTCTAATCTACCAGTTCTTAACTTTTCAGAAGACAAACCTGTTTCAGAAGAAATTAATCTTGTGATTAATTGAACAGAAGACATTTCCAAAGAGAAAAAACCTACTGGAATATTTTGATTGACTGCAATATTTCTTGCCATTGAAAGTGTTAATGCAGTTTTACCCATACCAGGTCTGGCAGCTATAATAATTAAATCACTTTCTTGCCAACCAGAAGTTAATTTGTCAATTTTGTCAAATCCAGATGGAATACCACTAAGACCATCTTTATTTGAGATAGCTTCAATTTTTTTCTTTGCTTGAATAACTAAACTCTGAGCAGTTTCTGAGGATTTTTTTATATTTCCTTGAGTTACATCATAAAGTTTCGCTTCAGCCTTATCTAACAAATCAAAGACATCTTTAGTTTCATCATAAGATTCCTCAATAATTTCGTTAGAAATTTTAATTAAACTTCTTTGTATATATTTTTGCAATATAATTCTGGCATGAAATTCAATATGAGCAGAAGAGGAGACCTTTTGAGTTAGAGATATTAAATAAAAATCTCCACCAGCTAACTCTAATCTATTATCTTTTTTTAATTGAGAAGACACTGTGAGAAGGTCAATCGGTTCACTATTTTCAAACAAAGAAAGTATTGCTTCAAATATATATTGATGACTTTCTTTATAAAAAGCCTCAGAGTTTAATATATCTATAACCTCATCAACCCCTTTTTTATCTATCATCATAGCACCTAGTACTACTTCTTCTAAATCAATTGCTTGTGGAGGTATTTTACCTTTTTCTAAATTTATAATTGAGTTTCTGTCTACTCTCAAGTTTTGATAAGGTTTTGTTTGCTTCATAAAGCTAAGTTAATTAAATAATGAAATGAAAAATAGAATAAAAAACTTAACTTTTTAACTTGTAGTAAACATTATTGTTGTTAATAAAAGTCAGAAATTGTTAATATAGGTTAGAATTCATTTAACCATTAAAAACTCCCATAGAAGAGTATTTATCCATTCTCTTAATAACTAAATCTTTAGAAGATAAATCTTGAAATTCTGAATAAGCTTTAACTATAGCATCACGTACATTAAGAAATGTTTTTTCTCTGTCATTGTGTGCACCGCCCAAAGGCTCTTTAATTACATGATCAACTAGTTTCATTTTTTTCATGTCTTTGGCAGTTAACTTTAAAGCAGATGCAGCTTGTTCTTTGTATTCCCAACTTCTCCATAAAATCGATGAACAAGATTCTGGTGAAATAACTGAATACCAAGTATTTTCTAACATTAAAACTTTATCACCAACTCCAATACCTAAGGCACCGCCAGAAGCTCCTTCACCAATAATAACAGTTATTATAGGAACTTTCAACCTTGTCATTTCTAATATGTTTCTTGCTATAGCTTCTCCTTGACCTCTCTCCTCTGCTTCTAAACCGGGGTAAGCACCAGGTGTGTCAATTAAAGTTACAACAGGAATATTAAATTTTTCGGCAGATTTCATTAATCTTAAAGCTTTTCGATATCCTTCTGGGTTAGCCATACCAAAATTTCTGTACTGTCTAGTTTTAGTATTAAAACCTTTTTGCTGACCTATAAACATAAATGATTGATCAAAAATTTTACCAAGTCCCCCAATCATAGCTTTATCATCTTTGAAGTTTCTATCTCCGTGGAGTTCTAAAAAAGAATCTCCAAATATAGCAGTAATATAATCAAGGGTATAAGGTCTGTCAGGGTGTCTTGACATTTGAACTCTTTGCCATGGAGTTAAATTACTATAAATGTCTTTCTTAGTTTGCTTTAATTTGTTTTCAATTTGCTCATAAGTTTCAGAAACATCTACATCACTCTTTTCGCCAATAATCTTGCAGTCATTTAATTGATCTTCAAGTTCTTTAATAGGTAATTCAAAATCTAAATAATTCATAAGAATAGTATATAAAACAAATATAAAAACTTTGGCGAGGATTAGATATTATGAAGATGTTTTTTTATTATTCTTAATCTTTAAAATAGAATTAATAATAATTGTAGAAATTATAATTAGTGTTCCAATATAAAATGAAAATTCCATTTTTTCAGTATCAGGAAAAATAAAAATCGCCAATAAAATTCCGTATACAGGTTCTAAATTATAAGTTAAAACTAATGTATATGGGCTTAAAAATTTTAAAATATAAATTGAAGCTATAAATGCATAAGCTGTACAAATAGATCCTAAAATAAACACATACAAATAATCATAACTAAAAAATGAGGAAATGGCTAAATCACTTAAGTTATCTGAAAAAATTAAGTATAGTAATATAAAAACCACACCAGATAAAAATTCATAAAAAGATATCAAAAAAGGATTGTTATTTTGAACTAATTTACCATTAAATACTGAAAAAAGGGATGCTAATAACGCAGATACTATTCCCAACAACACACCAACAAAACTGTTAATATTTGCTTTTAAAATTATAAAAACACCACATACAACAACACAACCTAAGATAATCTCCACAGGTTTTATTTTTCTTTTAAAAAATATAGGCTCTAATAAAGAAGCAAAAAAAGCACCAGTAGAAAACATGGCTAAGGTAATTGATATATTTGATTGTTCTATCGCTTCGAAAAAAGTAATCCAGTGAAGGGCAATTATAATACCAGCTAATGAGAAATTAAAAAAATCTCTTATATTGATTTTAAAATCATATTTACGAAAAATTAAAAATAAAAAAGTCAGAACAAAAGCAATAAGCATTCTATGCCAAACTAATGCGATAGAGCCTAAAGAAATTGCTTCACCTAGTATAGCAGTAAATCCTGCTATAAAAACCAAAAAATGAAGATGAAGATAATGTCTAAGGTTATTTTTTTGCATTATATAATAAATAAATTGCAAGAATACCAAATAAAATATTAGGTAACCATACTGCTAAAATTGGAGAGAAGTCAGATTGTTGAGCCATTACCCCAAATACCTTGTCAAAAAATACAAATATCATAGCTACAACTATTCCAAAAGCTAAATTAATTCCAGTCCCTCCTCTTCTTTTTACAGAGGAAACAGAAAAAGCTATAATAGTTAGAATAAAAACAGAAAAAGGTATACTCCACTTCTTATACTTAACAAGTTGGTATCTACCAATATTTGAAGATCCTCTGAGTTTTTCTTGTTCAATAAAAGATACTAGTTCTGGGTAACTCAATGTTTCTGCGATATACTTAATTGGAAGTAAATCCTTTAATTTAAAAGCAAATGATGTGTCAAGTTTTCTTTTCTTAATCAAGATATCATTTTCTTTACCAATTATTCTTTTGGTGTAATTAGAAAGTCTAAACAAACTATCAGAAGGAAGATAACGTATATTACTGGATTCAATTTTATATTTTAAAATATTATCTTCAAAATGTTCTAAGGTAAAATTAGATCCAACATTACTCTTTGGATTAAATTGACTTAAATAAATGTAATCATTTGGGCTAATTTGTCTATATATATTTTGACTGTCATAACTCTTTTTAGAACCTTTTAAATATTTGTATGAAAACTCATTAAAATCTTTACTAGCATTTGGAACAATAAATAATCCAAACAAAAATGCGATTATAGCAATAATTAAAGCACCCAAAAGGTATGATCTTAAAAATCTAAAAAAAGATATACCAGAACTTAGGAAAGCTATCACTTCTGTATCGGATGCTAATTTTGAAGTGAACCAAATAACTGAAAGAAATAAAAAAAGAGGGAGTAATGAATTAGAAAAATAAATTGTAAAATTGAAATAATATTCAGCAACAAGATTAAATGGAACTTCGTTGGCTAAAATCTTATCAATATTATCAGCAAGATTGACCACTATAGCAATTGGAATAAATAATAATTGAATAGTAATAAAAGTATTTAAGTACTTTTTTAATATGTACCAATCTAAAATTTTCATTAATTATAACCTATTACTTAATTTTTTAACCATGATGCTTTTCCAATCTACAAAATTTCCTTCAATAATTCTTCTTCTAGACTCTTTAACTAACCAATTATAAAACCCTAGATTATGTATAGTAGAAATCTGTTTAGCCAATAACTCATTTACAGAAAATAAGTGTTTTAAATAAGCTTTTGAATAATCTGTATCAACATAAGTATGGGCCATAGTATCCAAGCTACTAAAATCATTCTTCCATTTACTATTTTTAATATTTATGGTTCCTTCAGATGTAAATAACATTCCATTTCTTGCATTTCTAGTAGGCATTACACAATCAAACATATCGACCCCTAAACTAATATTTTCTAGAAGATTAATTGGAGTTCCTACACCCATTAAATATCTTGGTTTTGACTTTGGTAAAATTTGACATACTAAATCAGACATTTCATACATTTCATCTGCAGGCTCACCTACAGACAAACCTCCGATAGCATTTCCAAAACAGTTAGTTTCTGCAATATATTCTGCAGACATTTTTCGTAAGTCTTTATATACACTACCTTGAATTATAGGAAAAAAAGCTTGTTCATAATCATATAAAAAAGGGGTAGTTTTTAATTTATCAATACACCTGTCAAGCCATCTGTGAGTCATATGCATTGACTTTTTTGCATATTCAAAAGTACAAGGATAAGGAGGGCATTCATCAAATGCCATAATAATATCTGCACCAATTTTTCGTTGAATCTCCATGACATTTTCTGCTGTAAATTCGTGAATACTCCCATCTATATGGCTTTTAAACTTAACTCCTTTTTCATTAATTTTTCTATTTGCAGCAAGGGAATAAACTTGATAGCCACCAGAATCTGTCAAAATATTTCTATCCCAATTGATAAACTTATGAATACCACCAGCTTTGTTAATAATGTCTATGTTAGGTCGCAAATAAAGGTGATAAGTGTTAGCTAAAATTATATCAACATTTATATCATTTCTAAGTTCTCTTTGATGAACACCTTTTACACTACCTATAGTTCCAACAGGCATAAAAATTGGAGTCTCGATATTTCCGTGATCTGTATTTATTACCCCAGCTCTAGCAGATGATTTAGAGTCTGTTTTAATCAGGTCAAATTTCATAAAAAATAGTTTAGACAAATATAAATAACATAAATCCAATATTCATCCTGAAAACTTAAATGTTAGTAAATCAAATACATTGTTGATAAAAGGTTAACTGTCAATGATATTAAAATTATATATTAATTTAATTTTACGGATATATTTAAAAAAAATGGAAGAACTTCAAAAATTGACAATACAAGTAAGAAGAGACATCTTAAGAATGGTACATAAAGTGAATTCAGGTCACCCTGGTGGATCTTTAGGTTGTACTGAATTTCTAGTGGTTCTTTATAAAAAATTAATGAATAGAAAATTAACTTTTGAGATGAATGGATTTGATGAAGATTTATTTTTTCTATCTAATGGACATATTTCACCTGTATTTTATAGTGTACTTGCAAGAGTAGGATATTTTGATGTAGATGAACTAAATAGCTTTAGGTTATTAAATTCAAGACTACAAGGACACCCAACTACTCACGAGGGCCTTCCAGGTATTAGAATTGCCTCTGGATCACTTGGCCAGGGTCTTTCTGTTGCTTTAGGTGCTGCTGAAGCTAAAAAACTCAATAATGATAATAATTTAATTTATAGTCTTCACGGAGATGGAGAGTTACAAGAAGGACAAAATTGGGAAGCTATAATGTATGCATCTGCAAAAAAAATTGATAATATTATTGCGACTATAGATTTAAATGGAAAACAAATTGATGGATCTACAGATGACGTATTACCAATGGGAAGTTTAAGAGATAAATTTGAATCTTTTGGCTGGTTAGTAGTTGAAATAGAAAATGGTAATAGTATTCAAGATATTGAAAGCGGAATGCAAAAGGCTAAAAGTCTAACAAAAAACAAAAAACCTGTTTGTGTATTATTAAAAACAATGATGGGTAATGGTGTAGATTTTATGATGCATACACATGCATGGCATGGAAAAGCTCCAAATGATGAGCAACTTGAAAGTGCATTAGGACAAAACCCAGAAACATTAGGAGACTATTAATAAAAACTGCAAAATAGAATATGAAAAAATACACATACACACAGAGAAAGGATACTAGAAGCGGTTTTGGTGCAGGTTTAGCAGAATTAGGGAGAACTAACCCTAATGTTGTAGCCCTTTGTGCCGATTTAATTGGATCATTAAAAATGAATGAATTTATTGATGAAAATCCTGAAAGATTTTTTCAAATTGGAATAGCTGAAGCTAATATGATGGGAATTGCAGCTGGATTAACAATTGGAGGTAAAATTCCTTTTACAGGAACTTTTGCAAATTTTTCAACTGGAAGAGTATATGATCAAATTAGACAATCTATAGCATATTCAAATAAAAACGTAAAAATATGCGCATCTCACGCAGGGTTAACTTTAGGTGAAGATGGTGCTACACACCAAATTTTAGAAGATATTGGGCTTATGAAAATGTTACCAGGAATGGTGGTTATCAATACTTGTGATTATAATCAAACCAAAGCTGCAACAATTGCAATAGCAAAATATGATGGACCTGTTTACCTAAGGTTCGGAAGACCCTCTGTGCCAATTTTTACTGATGAAAAACAAACTTTTGAAATTGGAAAAGCCATTAATTTAACAGAAGGAAGTGATGTTACTATTGTAGCTACTGGCCACTTAGTTTGGGAAGCATTACAAGCATCCGAAAAATTATTTGAAAAAGGAATATCTGCTGAAGTAATAAACATTCATACTATAAAACCATTAGACAAAAATGCTATTTTAGAATCAGTCAAAAAGACTGGTTGCATAGTAACTGCCGAAGAACATAACTATCTAGGTGGTTTAGGTGAATCAGTATCAAGAGTATTATCACTAGAACACCCTACTCCTCAAGAGTTTGTTGCTACAAATGATACATTTGGAGAATCAGGAACACCAACTCAACTAATGGAAAAATATGGATTAAACGCAAATTCAATTATAGATAAAGTAAATAAAGTTTTGAAAAGAAAATGATTTAACTTTATTTCTAACTTTTAATTTATTGTCAGTTCAGATTTATTTAATTCATTAACGACATCTAAGACTTCTCCTATTTCATAAAAATCAACCGTTACAAAGTTGGGGAATTTATTTTTTAAATTTTTACAGCTTAAAATATGATTCATTAGATATTTGAATGAGTTTACATTTTTAGCATTATTTTTATTTCCTGTTAACGATGTGATAAAATGGTTGAAAATAAAAAGACTATTTGTAGGGTTACCTCTATTAAATTCACAATTGATCTCACCATACTTATTCTCTACCGCAAAATCCCAAATATAGTGGTACCAACTTTGTTTTGTATTTGCATCATTTTGATCAGAAAGTATTACTAGCCTTTTATTAGAATTAATCATTGTTTGTAATTTTGGCCATGATGAATTAACATCTTGAGTATGTAAATATTTTAATAACCCAACTTTATTAATTTCATTTTCTATAGCAGTTGAAGAAGTATATGTCTCTAATATTATGGTGATTATCTCTTTTGGATTATTATCTAAAAAAAATTTAATATCATTTAGATAAATAGATAATGGTTTTGACCCCAAAAATTTATAAGCGTGGTAAACAACAGTAGTTCCGTTATCATCATAAACATCGATCATTAGTCCACGAACACCATTGATAAGTTGTTCTGAAATGTTGGATATCTGATTTGGGAAAAGATAACTGTCTTTTTTTGAATTAAAAGCATTATGGGTAGTAAGATAAGCTACTTCATTGTATCTCTTGTCACAAAGAGCGTTTGAACCATTACACTGACCATAAAAGTTAAACGAAATAAAATATAAAAATGAAAATATATACTTATACACTAATTAATCCTTTCTAGAAGCTGTATCATCAACATCCAAGTAATTTGG
>Ga0209659_1000320_pt1 | contig 30730 bp, 29 predicted proteins | sample SaaInlLV_10m_DNA_FD_184658 | JGI IMG/M metagenome (GOLD analysis project Ga0209659, IMG submission 184658) | Marine microbial communities from expanding oxygen minimum zones in the Saanich Inlet - SI072_LV_10m_DNA (SPAdes) (version 2) | ecosystem: Environmental > Aquatic > Marine > Intertidal... | reverse complement strand
AAATTTATAACTACAAATATATTAAACAAATAGAATAAAAATTAATAATTAGTCAAAATGAAAAACTATTTTTTGTCATGATTATCATAAAGGTAAAGAGGTAGCGCTAGAGAAAAACCGACAATAAATAAACAAAATAAATATTTTGTTGGGTTTATTTTTTTTGTTTTGAACTGGTGTATAAGAAAAATTAAAAAAGCTGTAGCTGATACTATTAGATCCATTGATATCATTGAATTTGGATGTGAAGAAAACATTTCGGTCCAAAAGCCACTCATTGACCAATTGTTTGAAGAAAGGAATAATATTAAATGATAATAGGGTAATGCAATCCCCAAAATGCACATTATTAAGTATATTTTTTTCATGGAATTTTATTTTTAAAAAGATTTAAAAAATAAATTTAGTACTATTTTTTATACATTGCGAACTAACTAAAAATATTATTATGAAAAATTATTTATTATTATTATCGCTTGTGTTACTTACATTTTCTTGCAATAACGTTGAGCAAAACTGTGAAGTTGTTTCAAATGGATTTACTTCTACCGAGGGTGAACAAGTTACTATGGGAAGTCAAGAATCTGTAGATATAGTGATGACTATAGACAGAGCTTGGAAAAAAAGAGATTACGAAATGATAAAATCATTAGTTTCTGATGAAGCTGAATTATCATTAGAAGACGGAAGAGTTTTAACTGGCGCAGATGCTTTTGTTGAAATGATAGAAGCTGATTATCAAAAATCTGTCGTAGAAGGTGGTGGAGAATGGAACTGGACTGTAAATTATGCTTTTGCTGTTAAACCAACTTCGGACAAATGGGGTGAATATGTCAATGCAAGATTTACAGGTTCGAATGGAATATTTGAAGAATGGTATCAAATTAAAGATGGAAAACTTGTATCGTGGACACAAGCTAAACGTTCTTTAGCTCTAGCTGCAGAATAATAGTCATTTAAAACTATTTAAAAAAAGCTTCCATTTAAGGAAGCTTTTTTTAAATATAAATTAGTTAAGCAGAATTTCTACTAGCATTAATATTACCAAATAAAGATCTAGTAACAATCTTATCATAAATAACAATTTCATCACTGTTTTTGATAGGATCTTTTTTTAATTTTTGTAATTTCTTTAAGGCATGCTGTTGGATTGTTAAAAGCGGTAGTACAATTGATTCCCTTGCCTCAATTGATAATTTTCCAGCTGGCTCTTCTTTCATTAATTTTTTGGATCCAGTTAATTTATAAAGCATATCTAAAGTATTATTATACTCATCATATATAATATTCCAAAAATCTCCATATTCTTTATCATTTGACATATATTTAGTTAAATCCAGAAATGATTTAGAAAGTGACATCATACTATTTTCAATTAAAGTTTTAAAGAAACTTGACTCTTTATATAATTTCTTTACTTTATTTAACTCTCCTAAATCATCATAATGCTTAATAGCATATCCAACTCCAAAGAAACCTGGAACATTTTGTTTTAATTGACTCCAAGAACCAACAAATGGTATTGCTCTAAGATCAGAAAAAACCAACTTGTCATCTGAATTTCTTTTTGATGGCCTGCTTCCAACATTAGTTTTTGAATAATACTTCAAAGTACTCATGTGCTCTAGATAGGATAGGAATTTAGGATGACTTTTAAACTTAACATATGCATCGTAACTAATTTTTGACAAGTTATCCATGGTCTCATAACAATCATTAGAAATTGTTAAATCAGTTTCATTTAATTTATTTAAAATTCCAGAACTCATAAGTTGTTCAATATTATATTTTGAAGAATCTAATGTTCCAAAATTAGAACTTATAGTTTGCCCTTGAACAGTAAGTTGAACTTCTTTTGATTCAATACTAGGACCTAATGATGCATAAAATTTATGTGTTTTACCACCACCTCTAGCAGGTGGCCCCCCTCTACCATCAAAGAAAATAACATCAATTTTATATTCTCTGGAAATAGCAGTTAATCTTTGTTTAGCTTTATAAATAGCCCAGTTGGCCATCAAGTAACCCCCATCCTTTGTTCCATCAGAAAAACCTAACATTATATGTTGTTTGAGATTTCTCTGTTTTAAATGCGCACTATATGTAGTATTTTCATATAACAACTTCATTACATCTGAGGCATTTTCTAAATCCTCAATTGTCTCAAAAAGTGGACAAATGTCAATTGACAAATTTTCATTAAAAGCCACAAGTTTTAACATCGCAAAAAGCTGCATTACGTTCAGCGCAGTTTTGTTATTACTAATTATATACCTGTTAGCAGCCTTTTCTCCGTTGTTAATTTGAATTTCTTTGATGACCTTAATAGTGTTTAAAGTATTTAACACTAGTTCATCAGAAAAATAAGAAAGATTAATCTTTCCATTGATATTGGATAAAACTTTGATTTGCTCTCTCTCAGTAAAATTAAAATAATTATCTGGAAAAAGGCCCAATTTATTTTCAATAGAAGATTTTACTAATTTATTGAATACATTATTATGTACCCTGCTGTCTTGTCTTATATCCATTGAAGCAAAATATGATCCAAATAATTTAACCTTATTTATTAAGCTAACGACCAAATTTAAATATAATGACTGATGTTCTTTTATAATTAAATCTTTAATTTCTGTAAGGTCTTCAATTAATTTTTCAGATGAAAAGTTATTATCATCACTGTTTATAAAAATATCCTTGTGTAAATTTTCTTGAATTAAAGTAAGTTTTTCCTCTAGTCCTTTAAAAGTTAATCTTCTTTTTAACTCTCGAATGTCTTTATAATAATTTTTTACAATTGTTTGTTTTAGTCTTTGAGCAACCTGCAAAGTTATCTCAGGAGTAACAAATGGATTTCCATCTCTATCTCCACCTGGCCAAAAACCTATACTCATTAAATTATTATTGAAATCTTTATTATTGAAAATGTTCTCTTGAATGTAATTATATGTGTTACCAAATGAGTGATAAAAAACATTTTCTAAGTACCAAATTAGACTTACTGCTTCATTATAAGGAGTTGGCTTTTGAGATTTAAAAAAAGAAGTCTTTGCTAATTGTGTTAAATAATTCCTGATATCAATTAGCTTGTTGTTTTTAATGGCATCTGTTAAATCAGTAATAATGGCTAGAACATTATCAGGATAAAATTGTGTAGGGTGAGCTGTTAGTACGATTTTAACATTAAAATCCTCAATATATTTTTTTAGTTCCTGAATTTTATTATCTGTTATAGCTGACTCTTTAAGATTTCTTATTGTCCCAACACCATCCATATTATTTACAATTGGAAATGCAGCATCTTCAATTGCATCAAAAAGAACAACTTGTCTTTCTATATATTGAATAAACCTAAATAAAAGATTAATCTGACTTTTTTTGGATCTTCTAGCTTGATATTTAATAAAAAAATCTTCAACTATTTTAGAAGGGTCGTTACCATTTTTAAACCCTTTTAAACAGGTCTCGTGAAATAATGGAAGGAGTACGCCTGTTTTATTAATTCTATCAAAAGGAAGTGTTAAAAAAATACTATTATAAATTTGAAATTTTGAAAGAACACTTTCTTTAAATCTGGTAATTTTCGGCTTTCCTGTCATGTAAATTTAGTTTACAAATTTTAAACTTTTTATATGAGAATAGTACACATATGAAAGAAGATGACAAAAATACAACAGAATTATCAAATAAGAATATATAATATTGATTAAAAAATAAAAGAAGGGAACAACATCTCTGCTATTCCCTTTGTGACCTCGGTAGGATTCAAACCTACAACCTCTTGAGCCGTAATCAAGTGCACTATTCAGTTATGCTACGAGGCCATTAAATAAAAAGAAGTACAAATATAAAAGTATTTAATCATAAATAAGAATTAAAAACTTATCAATTTGTTTAAATTTGCAAAACAATTTTTTAGTTAAAAAAAATGAAAAAATTAAAGCTATTATTTTTATTTATTTCACTTGCAGCTTTAGGGCAAGATAATGATTCGAATGTGTGGAGTGGATTTGATACCAACGGGTTTTCAGGAGTATTTTATAATAGAGTAACACCAGTAGAGGGTACAACATACTTATTCGACAATTGGGAACAAGACGCAATAGTACACAAAATCTTAAAAGATAAATTTCTAGTAAGAAGGGTTAATCTTAATCTAAATAAAATGACTTTTGATGCCAAAATAACTGAATCCGAAGATGTACTATCATTTTCATTTAAGGGTGTAGATAAAGTTGAGATTAATAACAGAACATTTAAGAATATTTTATATAACAAATCCAATAGATTATTTGAAGTATTTTATACTGATGATAATATTAAATTCATGAAAGGCTTTGAAGTTAAATTAATAAAAGCTTCAAAGGATCCTATGGTTAATAGACCCTTTGATAAATATGTTAAAACTGAAAGTTATTATTTAATGAACAAAAAGGTCCTAAGTAAAATTAAATTAAAGAAAAAAGAAATTTATAAAACTTTAGGGCTCAGTAATGAGGATATATCTAAATTAAATACCTTTATAAAATCTACTTCAATTTCACTAAAAAAAGAAAAAGATATAATTAAGCTATTAACATATTTAAATAGTATTTAATCTTAAAAATAATTAAATTTTAATAAATTATATTTCAATAATTACTTCTAAAAAAATTGTTTTATTTAGATTCAATAAAAATATTATTTAAAATTAGTCTAAATAAATTTTGCAAAATTAATATCCTGTAATATATTTGCTTTATAATATAAAACAATGAAAAATTACATAATTTTAATGCCTTTGATTTTAATTTCATTCACTTCATGTGATAATGATGACAATGATCAACCAGTTATACCAACTATTCAAGCCCCAGAAACATATTCTTTTGAAAGAAATGGAGAATCTACGGTTAGTTATTCAGGACAAACAACTAGACTAGAACAAGCAGATGAATTATATGCAGCTTTAAACTCTTCTGAATCTACAGCATCTGGATTAGACTTAATGTTTAACGGATCTGAAGGTTCTTCAGCAGGTTTTGCTAATGATTTATTAAATGGAACATCAAAAATTATCGGTAGCAAAACAGCTTCATCTACTTTAGCAGGAAGTGCTACTACCAAGGAAAGATTCAACCAGTATATTACAGATTTTGCTTCAAACGTAGCGCCAAACTGGAATATGGATGCAGCCCCAGGAATACCTGGTTCAATTACTTCCCCTGATGGAGCTTCTACATACCAAATTAATGCTGAGGGTCAAGAATTAGATCAGCTATTCTTCAAAGGACTAATTGGCGCGTTTACATTAGATCAAATCGTTAACAATTATATTCATCCAAATCAATTAGATTCTGGAACAAGAATTGATGACAATGATAATGGTGTTTTATCAGATGGTAAACCTTATACGGATATGGAACACAAATGGGATGAAGGATTTGGATATTTATATGGACAAGAAGGTGATTTAGATGACGTAGGTGCAACTGTAGGAAGTGCTCCAGCAGGTTCTGGAAACCTACTTATGAAATATTTTAAAAAAGTAAATGCTGAAGGTGGTTACGAGCCAGGTATTGGTCAAACAGTATACGATGCATTTATTATGGGAAGAACTGCAATTGTAAACAGAGATTACGACCTTAGAGAAGCTCAAGCTGACATTATTCAAGTTGAATTATCTAAAGTAATTGGATACTATGCTATACACTACTTAAATGATTACATTTCTAAAGTTGAGGTTGGCAATATTGCTAAAGCTCACCATTCACTTTCTGAAGCTTATGGTTTTATTTTAAGTCTTCAATTTACTAACAATGGTAATGATGAGTCATACATGTCTAAAGCTGATGTTGAAAGTTTTTTAGACACGTCTTTAGCTGATTTTCATAATGTCAATCAAAATGATATCATAGCAAATGGCAGCGGTATGATTGATGTTATTAAAGCTGCTTACGGAAACACTTTAATGATTGACTAATTTTAACTTTTTTTTAGAACTCAGTAACGAAAATTAGTTACTGAGTTCTTTATATTTGCAAGCTATGATTAAAAAAATATTCTCATTTACACTCATTTTAAACTTACTAATTTTTTCCTGCAGTTCAGACAGTGATGATAACTCCAGTGAAGTATGGGAACAAAAATCTGAAATGCTAACAAATTGGGCTGATAACTTTATCATTCCATCTTACACAACTTTAACAAACAACCTTGTATTATTAGAAGAATCTGGTAATACATTTGCTAGTTCTAGAAATCAACAAAATCTTGAAAATCTACGAAACAGCTTTATAAATGCTTATTTATCGTGGCAATATGTAGAAATGTTTGACATTGGACTTGCAGAAGAAACATATTACAAATCCAAAATGAATATTTATCCAACCACAGTTTCAAGAATTGAGTTGAATATTCAAAATGGGAATACTGATTTTAATAATAGTAATAATTATGCAGCACAAGGTTTTCCTGCACTTGATTACTTATTATATGGGATTGAAAATAGTGATGAACTTATTCTTTCAAAATTTAATAATGAACCTCAATATTTAATTTATCTATCTAATGTTATTAATCAGATGCTCCAAAACACCTACCCTATTGTAGAAGATTGGCAAAATTACAGAAATCCCTTTATAGGCTCAGTTAGAAATACCGCCACTTCTAGTGTGAATAAAATGACTAATGATTTTATCTATTATTACGAAAAAGGATTTAGAGCAAATAAATTTGGTATACCAGCTGGAGTATTTTCAGGAGGAGCTTTACCAGAAAAAGTTGAAGCTTTTTATAATCAAAATATCTCTAAAGCATTAGCTTTAGAAGGTTTTCAAGCAATTAAAAATTTTTATAACGGAAATGGAGGAGTTAGTTTGAGACAATATATTTCTGAAGTTTCAACGGAAGAGTATTCTGAATTATCTACAGATATTTTAGATCAGTTTAATATTGCTGAAAATTTAATAAATGGTCTTGATGAGAATTTTTATAATCAAATTTTAACAAATAATATTAAAGTTCTTGAAACATATGATGCAATTCAACAAGGAACTATTTTGTTAAAAACAGATATGCTCTCTGTTTTACAAATCCCAACTGACTATGTTGATGCAGATGGTGATTAGATTATATTTAAAAAAATAAATTTAGTTTAAGATTCTCTAACTATATTAGAGAGTCTTTTTTTTTAACATGAATTCGAAAATTAAAAATTATATAAATTCATACACCAATGCTAGCCCATTAGCTGTTTTTAGAATTGGGTTTGGTTTGATGATGTTATATAGTATGATAAGGTTTTGGAATAAAGGATGGATCAACACACTTTACATAGAGCCTAAATTTCATTTTAAATATTATGGGTTTGAATGGGTTAGAGAATTGGGAGATTACACTTATTTATTATTTGTGCTCTGTATAATTAGCTCAATTTTTATAACAATTGGTTATAAATATAGACTTTCCATAATTTTGTTTTTTCTGTCATTTACTTACATAGAATTAATAGATAAAACAACATATCTAAATCATTATTACTTTATAAGTATTCTAAGTTTTTTAATGATTTTTTTACCTGCTAATGCATACTTTTCAATAGATAATAATTTTAAAAAAAGAAGCTACAAAGAAATCCCCAAATGGTCAATTGATTGCATTAAACTATTACTTTCAATTGTATATTTTTACTCTGGTTTAGCGAAAATTAATACAGATTGGCTATTAAATGCCATGCCTTTAAAATTATGGTTGCCATCTAAATATGACCTTCCTTTAATTGGTGAAACATTTATGCAACAAGAATGGGTTCATTATTTCATGAGCTGGGGTGGTATGTTATATGATTTATCTATCCCATTTTTATTGTTATACAAAAAGACTAGAATAATCGGATTTGTTCTCGTAATATTTTTTCATCTATTTACGGGAGTTTTGTTTCCTATTGGAATGTTTCCATACATTATGATAGTTGGCTCTCTTATATTTTTCGATTACAATGTTCATCTAAAAATAATCAAATACATAAAAAAAATTGTTGAACCAATTAAAAAATACTTCAAAATTGAAGAAAATATAAAAGATGAAAAAATAACAATAAAAAATAGAAGAATTGTATTATCGATAATTTCTATATTTTTTGTAATTCAACTATTTTTACCCTTTAGATATCTATTGTATCCTAGTGAATTATTTTGGAGCGAGGAAGGTTACAGATTTTCTTGGAGAGTTATGTTGGTTGAGAAAATAGGTTACACAACTTTTAAAATAAAAAGTAAAAATAGTGAATCTTACTTTTATGTAAATAATGAAGAATTTTTAACTTCATTTCAAGAAAAGCAAATGAGTTTTCAGCCAGACTTTATTTTAGAATATGCCCACTATTTAGGAGATTATTATACATCTAAAGGTTATGGTGGAGTTGAAGTTTATGCAGAAAGTTATGTGTCATTAAACGGAAGAACTAACAAACGGTTTATAAATTCTGAAGTAGATCTCTATAAAAAGAAAGAATCTTTTAAAAATAAAAAATGGATAATTCCAATAGACGATGAAATTAAAGGTTTTTAGAATATTTATTTTTGTAAGCTTGCTCTCAATAAATTCCAATGCAAGTAACAAAGTTTTTGGAACCATTACTGAAGAAGGCTCCAATATAACAATTAGTAATGTAAATATCTATGATGACGATATTGGTTTAGTAGCTGTATCAGACTCAAAAGGATACTACGAATTTTATTCTGATTCTAAATCATTAAGTTTATATTATTCAATTGAAGGAAGACCTTTTATTGAAAAACAATTTTTATTAGACAAGGATTACAATATTGACATAGTTTTTCCTATGTCCGTTGAAGAACTTTCTGAAGTTGTAGTGACATCAATAAATAGAAAAACTTTTGAATTAAAAAGATTAAATGACGTAGTAGGCACATCTCTTTATGCAGGCAAAAAATCTGAAGTTGTTCTGGTCAATCAATCAATGGCTAATCTAGCCTCAAACAATTCTAGGCAAATTTATAGTCAGATAGCTGGGTTAAATATTTTTCAAAATGATGATGCAGGCTTGCAAATTCATATTGGAGGAAGAGGCTTGGATCCGAATAGAACATCAAACTTCAATACACGTCAAAATGGATATGACATGAGTGCTGATGTTTTAGGTTATCCTGAAAGTTATTATTCTCCTCCAGCTGAAGCTCTTGAAGAAATTCAAATTGTAAGAGGGGCCGCATCACTACAATATGGAACACAATTTGGAGGTCTTGTAAATTTTATAATAAAAAAACCAGTAAAAAATAAATTTATGGAGGTTATTTCTAGAAACACATTAGGAAGCAATGGCCTGTATACTAACTTTACAAGTGTTAGTGGAACAAATAAAAAATTAAGCTATTACGCATATGTAAACAATAAAAAAGGAGATGGTTTTAGAGATAATTCAAGTTACGATTCAACAAACTCACATTTATTATTAGCATATGATTTTAATCAAAAAACAAAACTATCATCTGAAGTAAGTTATCTTACTTATTTGGCTCAACAAGCTGGTGGTCTTTCTGACAATATGTTTAACCAAAATCCATTTCAGTCTAATAGGTCAAGAAATTGGTTTGAATTGAAATGGCTTCTTTACAATATAAAATTAGATCACAAATTCTCTGAAAAAACAAATTTCACTTTAAACTTTTTCGGTTTAAATTCACAAAGAAATGCTCTAGGAATTAGATACAACCGTGTTGATCAAATAGATTCGGGCGAAGAGAGGGATTTAATTAAAGGAGATTTTAATAATTACGGTTTAGAATCTCGAATATTGCACAATTATAATTTTCTGAACAAGAAATCTATATTCTTATTTGGTCTTAAATATTATAAATCTGACAACTCATCTATTCAAGGTCCTGGCACTAATGGATCCGGTCCAAACTTTGACTTTCAATACCAAGACTATCCATACTATAATAATCAGTCTAATTATAAATACCCAAATCAAAATGTGTCACTATTCACAGAAAATATATTTTATATTTCAAACAAAATTTCTCTAACCCCAGGCATTAGATATGAAAATATAAGAACTGAAAGTGATGGATATTATAGTCAGATTAATTTTGATAATGCAGGGAATGTTATTTTCGACAATACTGTTTATGAAAATAAAATAAGAAAAAGGTCATTTTTATTATTTGGTCTAGGAGTTAGTTACAAACCAAATAAATATATTGAATTATATGCCAACGCATCTCAAAATTACAGATCAGTTACTTTTTCTGATATTAGTATTTTTAATCCTGCATTTGTAATAGACCCAAATATTTCTGATGAAAAAGGCTATACAGTTGATTTAGGTCTAAGAGGGAACAATAAAAAATTAATTTCTTATGATATTAGCCTATTCCATTTATTTTATAATGACAGAATTGGTTTTACTCAAATTGTATCCTCTGATGGAAATATAAAAAGTCAAAGAGGAAATATTGGAAATGCAGTAATTTTTGGAGTGGAGTCGATTATAGATTTTAATCTAAATAAAATATTTATACGAGATAATAATTTCATTTTCAATTATTTTATTAATACTTCAGTAATTGAATCAGAGTATATTAAGTCAGAGACTAACGGAATTACAGGGAAAAGATTAGAGTTTGTTCCTAAACTGAATATAAAAACTGGAACAAAAATTGGTTATAAAAACCTTTTATTAAATATTCAATACACATATCTTTCTAATCAATTTACGGATTCATCTAATTCTGTAGAAAGTAATCTAAGCGGGGTCATAGGTCAAATTCCAGCTTATGGTATATTAGATTTCTCTTCATCATACAGGTTTAAAAACTATAAATTAGAATTTGGAATAAATAATATTTTAGATAATCATTATTTTGTAAGAAGAGCTACAGGTTATCCAGGGCCTGGAATTATTCCTTCACCACCACGCAATTACTATATAACTTTACAGCTTAAATTTTAAAAAGTATTAAAAATAGTTAAGACAATTAGGTGGAAAATAAATCAAATCTTCTTTTTCAAAACTTACACAAATCACCTCATCCTTTTTGAAAGGAGTATAGCTAAATAAATTCCAATTTTCTTGTCCATATTTAGCGGTAACATTATACTCTTTTCCTTGAAACAATGACTTTTCTACTACAAGTTTAATATCAGATTCTTCAACAATATTTATCTTTTCAGGTCTAATATAGTACGGTTCACCATCTTTTTCATACTTATTGATACTACCAAGTATTCTTGCGCAATAGCAGTTAGCTGGCTTACAATACATTTCAACTGGATCACTATATTGTTGAAGTTTACCAGCTTTAAAAACTAATATTTTATCAGCAATATTAAGTGAATCATTAATATCGTGAGTTACTAATATTGTCGTGGTTTTAGTAGTTTTGATAATTTGATAAATCTCATCTCTTATCGAATGCTTTATAGCTACATCTAAATTACTAAACGGCTCATCTAAGAGCAATAAATCAGGTTCTCTAATTAATGCTCTAGCGATACATGCTCTTTGTTGTTCTCCACCTGAAAGTTCGTGAGGAAACCTATCGACTAAAGAGGATAAATTTGTCAAAGATAACATGTATTCTAAATTTTTAATATACTTTTTTTCAAGGTTAAATATTATATTATCTCTCAAATTTAAATGAGGGAAAAGTGGATAATCTTGAAAAACAAAACCTATTTTTCTATCTTGAGGTCGAACAAATAAATCTTTATCATTAAGAGTTTTGTTATTGAGAACTATCGATCCTGAATTTATATTTTCCAAACCTGAAATACATTTTAAGAAAGTTGTTTTACCTACTCCACTCTCACCTAAAAAAGAAACAATTTCGCCCTTTTCAACAGAAAAATTTAAAGACTCAATCAAAGGATCTTTTTTATTATAAAACTTTACAAGATTAGTTACTTTAAGATGCATTTATCTGTTTATTAATAATATATTTTAAAAAAACCAACATAACACTACCAATTAAAATAATAGCCAATGAGTAACTACTAGACTCTACCATCATTTCTTCAATAGCAAATTCATATGTTTGTGTTGCTAAGGTGTCAAAATTGAATGGCCTTAAGATTAATGTTATAGGTAGTTCCTTCAATAGGTCAACAAAGGTAACAATAAATGCAGTTATTAGCGCAAGTCTATTTATTGGAAAATGAATTTTTTGAAGTATTTTAAATGGTCCTAACCCAAGTGTTTTAGCAGTATCATCAAATGACTCTGGCTGCTTCTCAAGACTAGATTTAATAGGGGATTTACCAACAGCTAAAAAACGAAAAACATATGCGTATATTAAAACATAGAACGAACCAACTAATGAATAAGAACTAAGCATAGGTATTTTAGTAAATAACAAAATAACTCCCAAGCCTATCACAGCACCAGGAATAACATAACCTAAAGATGTCACTTGACTAATAAATGTACTTAATTTCAGTTTAGATATTTTTTCAACATAAAGAAATAACAAGGCAATGATAATTATTAAAACTGTTGAAATTGTTGAAACTTGAATAGAATTTAAACTGAGCTCAAATAACCTAGAGAAGTCAATGTTTTTAAAGTTGAGAATACTATTGTTTAGTATATAAAAAAATGGAATTAAAAAACCTAATATAAAGGGAAGAGAGCACAGACTATATATATATAAATATTTATTGGAAGTTGGAGTACTTAACTTTTCTATTTTTGAATTTGCAGAGTAATAAAATTTAGATTTTTTATGACTTAATTTTTCGATGAATAAAATTATAAAAACTAAAAAAATCAATAAACATGCAAGCTGAATAGCGGTGTTTTCATTCCCCATTGAAAACCAAGCTCTAAAAATTCCTGTAGTGTAGGTATTAACTCCAAAATATTTTACAGCGCCATATTCATTTAAAACTTCCATTATAACTAAAAATAAACCAGAAAAAATTGCAGGCTTTGAAAGTGGGATAATCACCTTAAAGAATAGTTTTGTTGATGATAGCCCAAGATTTTTAGACATGTTGATGTATGTTGATCCTATTAGACTAAAAGAAACTCTGGAGGCTGTATATACATATGGATATAATGCTAATCCTAATAAAATTCCTAAAATTTCAATTTGCAAATAATCATTGTTGAATATGTTTGAAAAATCAGGATAGTTATTTCTTAAATAAGATTGTAATGGACCAGTATAACTTAACAGATCACTGTAAGTAAAAGCCATTATATATGTTGGAATTGCTAATGGCAAAAATAGAGCTATATCAAAAAACACTCTAAATTTAAATTTATAATTACTTACATACCATGCTGGAAAAATACCAAACAATAAAGCAAACAAACTAGTTATAGCAATTAAATAAAATGTATTAAAACTATAATCTAAGAGAAGGTTTTTCCATAAATAAACAAAAGAGGATTGTTCAATTTCAAAAATATTACTAAAAAGAAATATTATAGGTAGAAGTAGAAATAAAGCTATTAAACTACTACCTATAATCCATCTCTTATGTTCTATTTGAACAATTTTTTTAATTATTTCCAATCTGATTTATCAAATATTTCAATGGCTTTATTTCTAAAGACACCTAGTTTGTTCAAATCTAGGATATCTTTTTTGAAAGAGCCCCACTTTTTTACAATTTCGTTAGGCTCTACGTTTGGATTAGCTGGATATTCATAACTCGTATCAGTATATGTTTTTTGAGCAGACTCGCTTGTTAAAAATTCCATTAATTTGATTGCATTTTCTTTATTAGGAGCATTCTTAGCTAATCCAATACCGGAAACATTTATGTGGCTTCCTGATTCATCTTCACCCTGATTAGGGAAAAAGACACCAACAGAGTTACCAGCTTTTATTTCTTCTTCATTTTCTGACGAAAGCAATAATCCAATGTAATAAGAATTAACTATGGCTAGATCTCCTTGTCCGGCTGTAATAGCCTTTACTTGGTCTCTATCATTTCCTTTTGGGTCTCTTGCAAAGTTTTTAACAAGTTTACTAGCCCATTTAGTAGCAGATTCCTCCCCAGTATTAGCTATAATTGAAGAAAGCAATGCTTGGTTGTATGCGTTAGAAGAAGATCTAACTAATACCTTATTTCGCCATTTCTCATCTGTTAGATTATCATAAGTAGATAATTCACTTATATCAACCCTATCCTTACTGTAAACTACAATCCTGGCTCTGTAAGTTATTGGAATCCAGTATCCATTGACGTCTTTTAGGTCAACATCAACATTTTGATTAATTATTGGTGAAGATATTTTTTGAAGTAATTCTAAATCCTTTGCTTTTTGAAGCTTACCAGCATCTACAGTTATAAATAAATCGGCTGGACTATTCTCACCTTCATTTTTAAGACGCTCTATAAGTTCATCAGCATTAGCCTTTACAACATTAACTTTTATTCCAGTTTCTTTTTCAAAGACTTTGTACTGTTGCTCATCAACTTTATAGTGTCTTTGGCTATATAAATTAATTTCATTAGACTTCTTAGGCGCCTCACCACAACTTGACAAAACTAAAATCATTGAGATAAATACTACAATTCTTTTCATAAAATTATATTTTGATTATTTTCTAAATTATTTTTGAAGCAACAAAATTATGTTTATTTAGAACAAATCCAAATAAAATAGACAGTTTTTATATAATGGAATTTAAACGTAAAGTTTCTTTAAAAAATGTATTAGCCTTACCACCAATAATGACTCTATTTCCTTTGTTTTCACATGATAACAACCCTCCTCTATGAGAGATTTGTAATGCTTGTAAAATATCTTTATTCAAAATATCAGACCAGTAAGGAATCAATGAGCAGTGTGCAGATCCAGTAACTGGATCCTCTAGTATTGAAGATTGTGGAGTAAAAAATCGTGAAACAAAATCAGAATTAACTCCGACAGAAGTAACACAAACACCACCTGGGTCAAGATTTATTTGATCTAATATATTTTTATCTACAATAATATTTTTAATATCAGATTCACTTTCATAAACTAAAATGTAATCTCTAGACTTTAAAACAACTTTTGGCTGAATACTTATAGAATTTTTAATAATTTGTGGAAGCGAAGTTTTTAGAGGAATTCTAGACGGAAAATTTAATTGATATAGATTGTTTTTCAAAAGAACTTCAAGTTTTCCACTTAAAGTTTCAAATATAATTTTGTCATAATTATATTTTAACTCATTTATTACACAATGAGCTGCAGCTAAGGTAGCATGTCCACACAAATCCATTTCAATTTCTGGGGTAAACCATCTTAAAAGTATTTTATTTTTTTTTATAATTATGAATGCAGTTTCTGGAACAGAATTTTTTTTACTTATTTGTAAAAGCACCTCATCTGAAAGCCAATTATCCAATGGAATTATACAAGCAGTATTTCCTTTACACGATTCACTAACAAAGGCATCAATGTGATAGATGTCTATATTCATATATGACCAAAATAATCATTAAATTAGATTATTCAAATTTAAGAAAAATGAAAAAAATATTTTCAGCCTTATTGTTAACATTATCAATTGTGTGCTTTATTTGGGCAAGTGAAATTGACCTAGAGCTATTTAGCATAACAGTGATGACGATAGGATCTGGTACAGCTATATACAAAACATTGGCAATAGTCTTCTTAGGTGTGATTATTTTAAAGATTCGAAAAAAATATTTTAAATTATGATTTTTTTTAGTTGGCATGAGAAAACCGTAAAAAAAACACTTAGTACTTTAAAAATAAGCAACTATGTAGCACTATGGATTTCATTTATAAAGGGATTAATTTTTGGAGCTATTCTATTCTACTTATTAACTAAATAGTATTTATATTTGTTATCAACAATTAGATTATGAAAATTGAACAGCTATATACTAAATGCCTTTCTCAGGGATCTTATTACATTATTTCAGACAATGAAGTGGCAATTATTGATCCTCTAAGAGAAACCAATCAGTATATTGAAAAAGCCAAAAAAGACAATGCAAAAATCAAATATGTTTTTGAAACACATTTTCATGCAGATTTTGTTTCAGGACATGTAGATCTCGCTAATAAAACTAATTCAACAATAATCTATGGACCTAATGCTGAGACAGAATATCCAATTTACAATGCTAAAGATAATGAAGAATTTAAGTTAGGTAAAATAACTATCAAAGCTCTTCACACACCTGGTCACACACTTGAATCCACTACATATTTAGTGATTGATGAAAATGGAAACAACCATTCTATTTTCACAGGTGATACATTATTTATTGGTGATGTTGGAAGACCTGACTTAGCAGTAAGTAAAAATTTAACTGAAATTGATTTAGCAGGAATGCTTTATGATTCATTAAGAAATAAGATAATGAATCTAGAGGGTCATGTATTAGTTTATCCAGCACATGGGGCTGGCTCTGCATGTGGAAAAAATTTAAGTAAAGAAACATTTAGCACTCTTGAAAATCAAAAGAAAACTAATTATGCCCTCAGAGAAAACATTACTAAAGAGATGTTTGTAAAAGAACTTTTAGAGGGAATGCCACCTCCACCTCAATACTTTCAAAAAAATGCTCTTCTTAATAAGTCAGGATACAAACCTTTAGATAAAGTAATAACTCAAAGTAATAAATCGATTGATATTGGACAGTTTTGTAAATTAGCTAATTCTAGTGAATACTTAGTCCTTGATGTTAGACATCAAAAAGATTTTATTAATGGTCATATTCCTAATTCTCTATTTATAGGACTAAATGGGACTTTTGCCCCTTGGGTTGGTACGCTAATAGAAAATATTGATCAAAAAATATTATTAATATCGGAAAAAGGAAAAGAAATAGAGGCTATTACTAGACTCTCAAGAGTAGGATATGATAATTGCATTGGATATTTAGAAGGTGGCTTTAAAAGCTGGAAAGATAAATACGGTGAAGAAAAAGTTGAATCCATTTCTTCACAATCTTTTGTTGACAACTTAAAATTAAACTCAATTAAAATTATTGATGTTAGAAGAGAATCTGAATATACCAACAAACATATTGAAGGAGCAAACAATATACCTCTTAGTTTATTAAGTAATGAATTGAAAAATATTTCTGACACACAGGATAATTATTATATTCATTGTGCCGGTGGCTACAGATCAGTTATTGCAATATCAATATTAAAGGCTAAAGGAATTCACAATGTTATTGATGTTGCAGGTGGTTTTGGCTCTATTTTAAAGACCGATTTAAACCAAGGGTGCTATAATTCATTATTAACTTGCAATATTTAACTCTTTATTAGTTTTATACAAGTCCAATTATTTGATTCTTTAGAACCGACTAATTTCATGCTAAATTTATTTGCTTCTTTTAATAATTTATTAGTATCCTTTTTATAAAAACCACTTAAATATAAAATTCCACCGCTATTTAATAGTTTTGAATAGATAGAAATATCTTTCAAAAGAACATTTAAATTTATGTTAGCAAAAATCTTATCATAATTATTATTTCTAAGTAATGAAATTTCACCTTCAAATATTTTAATTTTCTTTGAGTTATTTCTTTTAATATTTTCAAGAGAATTTAAATAACACCAATTATCGATGTCAATAGCATCTAAACTAGATGCTCCTTTTTTTTCAGCTAAAATTGCTAAAATTCCTGTACCGCAACCAACATCACAAACGGAACAATTAACAAAATCATCTTCTAACAAATAACTGATCATCATCGAAGTGGTTTCATGATGACCTGTACCAAAGCTCATTTTTGGCTCAATAACTAAGTCATATTTATAATTACTCTTTTTATGAAATGGAGCTCTAACACAACAAGTTTCATCAACATAAATAGGTTCAAAATTACTTTCCCATTTAATATTCCAGTTTTGCTTTTTAACATTATAAAATTCAAAGGATATATCAAAGTCAGTAGAATTTAAAATTTGAATATCTTCAAAATTCACTGAAGACAATATAGTAGAATCAATATATGCAGAAATACCATCATTATTTTCTTGAAAACTGTCAAAGCCTAACTCGCTTAATTGAGCTATTAGAATTTCACACCCTGGGTATAAGGGTTCAACTTTAAAATCATAACAAACAAAAAGACTATCAGGCATTAAAATGAGTTTACAATCGAAAAGAAATCTTTAGAATTTAAGGAAGCTCCGCCAATTAAACCTCCATCAACATCTTCCATTGAAAATATTTCTTTTGCATTATTAGGTTTTACACTACCCCCATATAAAATGGATATCTTTTGTGCTAATTCAGTACTATATTTTTGTGCAATAAAATTCCTAATAAAACTATGCATTTCTTGAACTTGATCTGAGCTAGCAGTTTCTCCAGTTCCTATTGCCCAAACAGGCTCGTATGCTAAAATAATATTATCCCATTCTGAGGAGCTTAAATGAAATAAAGATTCTGAAATTTGATTTGATATTATCCTGAAATGATTATTATTTTTTCTGTCTTTTAGTTCCTCACCAAAACAGAAAATTATATTAATAGAGTTTTCCAACGAAGTATCAACTTTGTTTTTTAATATCTCATGTGTCTCATTAAAATACTCTCTTCTTTCACTGTGTCCAATAATTGTAGTCTTAATTCCAATACTGGACAACATTTTTGCAGAAATCTCACCAGTATAGGCTCCATTGTTCTTTTGATGAACATTTTGAGAAACCACCTCAATGGCTTTATTTTTTAAGTAATCGATTGAAGTTTTTAAACTCACAAATGAAGGTGCAATCATAACTTCACATCCAGAGTGGTTAGTTTCTTTTGCTAATTCATTTATTAAAAGTTCCGTTTCTTGTAAACCATTATTCATTTTCCAATTCCCTGCTACAATTTTTTTTCTTGTCATTTTTTTATTTTTTTTAATTTAGTTTAACTCTTGGGTCTAAAAGTCTATATACAAAATCAACTAAAATATTAATTTTAATAAACATAAAAGCTATCACAATTACAGAACCCATAATTACTGGCAAATCTAATGTATTTAAGGCATTTACAATCTCTTTACCTAAACCATTCCAACCAAATATATATTCAACAAAAACTGCGCCAGCTAACATGGAAGCAAACCATCCTGAAATTGCAGTTATGACTGGATTTAAAGAGTTTTTAAGAGCATGGCGTTTGATAATTTGGTATTCAGTAAGACCCTTAGATCTCGCTGTTCTTATATAATCCTGAGACAAAACATCTAATAATTCATTCCTCATTAATTGACTAATGACTGCTAATGGTCTAATTCCTAATACAATTGACGGAAGAATTAGATTTTTTAATTTAAATATATATTCTTCTCCAAAATCATCAAGTTCGTAAATATTCCCTGTCATATTTAGGTTCGTGTACTGATTTAAAACAAAACCAAAGACCCAGGCAAATATTATTGCACTAAAAAATGATGGAACACTCATTCCTATTGTACTAATAAATTGAACAAAATTATCAATAAATTTATCTTTATTCAATGCTGATATAATACCAAATAAAATTCCAATAACTACAGCGATAAAAATTGAAGAGACTGCTAAAATAAGTGTGTTTGGAAGTGTGTTTCTAATGATTTCACTAACATTTTTTCCTTGTTTAGTAAAAGATGTTCTTAAATAAGGAAACTTGATTACAAAGAAACTTGAGTTAGTTTGAAAAATAATCTTGTGATTATATTTGTTTTTTTTTAAGAAAGTATAATCCTCAATATTTTTTGAGTGGATTGAGATTGGGGATAAATCATTAATATAAAGTAAGTATTGCTTGCCAATTGGCTTGTCAAAAGCATACTTTTTTTTGATATTTATGAGCTGCTCTGAGTTGTCATTTTGACCCAACATCATTTGTGCAGGGTCACCTGGCAAAACACTAAAGAGAAAAAAGATAACAGTAACTACACCAAATAAAGTAATTATAGAATACAAAAATTTACTAAATAAGTACATTTAAAGGTTAGTTAAATTTAATGCTTGAAAATCATTCCAATGAGTTTTTTCAATAATTGTACCCTCATGTAATTTTATTGCAGCAGGATTAGATCTAACAATGGTTTTAAGCGCAGTTTCATCGCAAAAATAAAAATCTAAATCAATATCATTTTCGGACTCAAAACTATCAACATCAATTTCTCCAGATGCAGTAAGTCCAATTATTTTATAATCATTTTCCCTAGCTAACTCAAAAGTTTCTTTTAATCCAACAATCGCATCACTATTCATTTTTGATATATTATAAAAAACAAAAATTAATAACTTTTGTTCTTTCATAAGAACATCTGTATAATCAACATCACCTAACTCCATTGAAAAATCATGTATAGGGGGTTCATAACCTTCTTCAATAAGTTCTGTATCTACAGAGATAAAATTCCCATCAAAATCTGGAAAATTACCAGATGTTGATATTACTTTTTTTTCTCCATCTATGTCAAAAAGCCAGTCATATCTAAATATCGCTTTTTTTGAATCTTCAGGAATGACCATATTATCAATAATATTAGCTCCAACTTTATATGGTCTAAAGTCAATTAATGGTAGATGTGATAGTACTTGATTAACAATTACTACACAAAAAATCAAAGCAACTATTGGAAAAATATATAATAATTTATTACTAAAAAGTGGCTTAATATACTTCAAACCAATCATAATTATAACAATTAAAACTAGTAAGATAACATCCTTTGTAAAGGATTCCCATGGAGTTAATTTAATAGCGTCACCAAAACATCCACAATCAGTAACCTTATTAAAATAAGCAGAATACCAGGTTAAAAAAGTAAAGAATACTATCATTGCAAAAAGACTGTAAATAGTAAATTCTTTTTTTAATCCAATTAGTAGAAATACCCCTAATAGAACTTCTAAAACCACAATAAATATAGCCAACGGCAATACATATGGTAATAAAAAATCAATGTTAAAAACAGTAGGACCAAAATATTCCTCAAGTTTAAAAGAAAATCCAACTGGATCATTAATTTTTATTAAGCCTGAGAATATAAATAATAAACCAACAAATATTCTCGAGATATTAACTAAGTACTTCATGTATTAATTTTTTAAATGTATTAAAGCAAAAACAGCATAATTAACAATATCCTGGTAATTTGCATCTATTCCCTCACTTACCAAGGTCGCTCCTTTATTATCCTCAATTTGTTTAACTCTTAACAGTTTCTGTAAAATCAAGTCTGTTAATGAACTAACTCTCATATCTCTCCAAGCTTCCCCGTAATCGTGGTTTTTATTTACCATCAAAGATTTAGTTAATTCACTATGATTATTAAATAAATCTAATGATTGGTCTAAATTTAAATCTGGATGTTCAACAACACCCTTCTCAATTTGAATAAGAGCCATTATTGAATAATTAATTATTCCTATAAATTCAGAATATTGACCTTCATCAACTTTTCTTGTGTCATTTTGTTGTAACCCTCTTATTCGCTGCGCTTTAATAAATATTTGATCAGTTAACGAAGATAATCTCAAAATCCTCCATGCAGATCCGTAATCTTTCATTTTCTTTGAAAAGAGATCTTTGCACTGATTAATAACATAATCATATTGTTTTATAGTATTTTGCATAACTAAGATGAATTTTACGTAAATTTCGCTTAAATATTTTTAAACTTCAAACATTCAATATTAAACTTTTAAAAGTTATTAATTTTTATATAATCTATAGATGAAAATGAACATAAATTGTAAAGGAAAATTAATAGATATTTCATCACCAAAAGTAATGGGTGTTTTAAATCTTACTCCAGATTCGTTTTATGATGGAAATAAGTTTGATAACGAAAAAAAAATATTAAATCAAGTTGAAAAAATGCTAAATGACGGAGCAACATTTATTGACATTGGAGCATATAGTTCAAGACCTGGGGCGACTCATATTTCTGAAGATCAAGAAAAAAGCAGAATAATTGGCACTGTTGAGTTATTGATTACTGAATTTCCTGATGCAAATTTATCTATTGACACCTTTAGAAGTAGCATAGCAGATGAATGTTTAAATGCTGGCGCTTCAATTATTAATGATATTACAGCAAGTGAATATGATTCTGAAATATTAAAAATAGCACACAAACATAATGCGCCATACGTAATGATGCATATGAAAGGTATGCCTCAAGATATGATGAAACAAAACAAATACGATAACTTAATAAAAGATATAATTTACTACTTCTCCAAAAAAATTGAAGCTGCTAGAACTGCTAAAGTAAATGATATAATTATAGATCCTGGCTTTGGATTTTCTAAAAATATTGACCAAAATTATGACATACTTAAAAATTTAGGTTTACTAAAATCTCTAGATTCACCTATTCTTGTAGGTTTATCTAGGAAATCAATGATTTATAAATTACTAAAAACAACTCCTGAACTTGCGCTAAACGGAACTACATCATTAAATACTATAGCACTATTAAATGGAGCTAAGATTCTTAGAGTCCACGATGTTAAAGAAGCTATGGAATGTATAAAGATTACAAACCAATTTAATAAACAATAATTATGTGTATATTTATCAGTCAATGGATGTTTTTAAAGAAATATTAAATTTTTCTCTTGTTGACTTTGCAGATGTGTTTTTAGTTGCACTTCTTCTATATTCTTCATATAAATTACTTAGAGGGACTGTTGCAATAAATATCTTCATCGGAATAATACTTATTTACTTGACGTGGAGAATAACAGATTTCTTGAACATGAAATTATTGAGTATTATCATAGACGGATTTATGAGTGTCGGTATAATAGCTCTTATCGTAGTTTTTCAACCTGAGATTAGAAAATTTTTATTAATGATTGGCTCAGCAAATATTTCAAAAAAAGGTTCTTTCATTGAAAAATTCAATTTTATAAAAAATCAAGAAAATATTAATACTGATATTAACTCAATTGTCAAAGCAAGTCAAAATATGGCTGAATCTAAGACTGGTGCATTAATAATTATTGAAAGAAACAATAGTCTAAATTTTTTACTTGAAACTGGTGATCAAATGAACATCTCCGTAACTCAACCAATTCTTGAAAGTATCTTTTTCAAAAATAGCCCTCTTCATGATGGCGCTGTTATTATTGCAAATAATACAATTAAAGCAACAAGAGTAGTACTTCCCGTTAATAATGACAAACAAATACCTAATAGATTTGGGTTAAGACATAAAGCAGCTGTGGGTATAACAGAAAAAACAGATGCATTAGCTATAGTTGTATCAGAAGAAACTGGACACATATCATACATAAAAAATGGAGAATTTATTTCCTATGATAACCAAAAAACTCTGAGTGATTTAATTAAAGAAGATTTAAATTAACTCACATTCTTTACTTGAAACTGAACGTCATATAATTTTTTATAATAGCCATCCATGTTACTGATTAGCTCTTTGTGCGATCCTTGTTCAATAATATTACCAGAATCCATCACTATAATATTATTAGCTTTTTTAATTGTAGCTAGCCTATGAGCAATTATTAAAGAAGTTCTATTATTTGTCAATTTTTCAGTTGCATTTTGAATTAATACTTCAGAAGTTGAATCTATAGATGAAGTAGCTTCATCCAAGATTAATATTTGGGGATCAGAAACATATACCCTTAAAAATGCAATTAATTGACGTTGTCCAGAAGATAGCATAATTCCTCTTTCTTTAACATTATAATAATAATTATTCGGCAAACTCATGATAAAGTCGTGAACTCCTATTTGTTTTGCTGCAAGCTTGACTTCATTTAAGCTAATACTTTCATCTTTTAAGGTAATATTATTAAATATTGTATCAGAAAACAAAAAAACGTCTTGCAATACAATTCCAATGTTTTTTCTAAGATTAGATAGTTTATAATCTTTAATATTTATTCCATCGATAGATATTTCTCCAGAATCAATTTCATAAAAACGATTTAATAAATTTATTATGGAAGTTTTTCCTGCTCCAGTAGAACCAACAATTGCTACAGTAGATCCCTTTTTTATATCAAATGAAATTTGATTTAATACCTGTGTATTAGGAACATATGAAAAATTTACATTTTTAAAACTTACATCTCCTTTGAACGTGTTAACTAAGATTTCTCCTTTATCAATTATATGAGACTCTGTATCAATAACTTTAAATACTCGTTCTGCAGCAACCATTCCCATCAATAAAGTATTAAACTTGTTCGCTATTTGATTAAGAGGTCTAAACATCATAGGAATCATCATTATAAATGCTGTCAATTCTCCAATTGAAGCAGCTTTATCAGTTATTATATTAATTCCACCATACCAGACAATAACTCCTAATGTTAAAGAGGATAAGATTTCTGCAATTGGAAAAAAAATAGAATTATACCAGACAGTTTTTAACCACCCATTTTTATGTCTAGCATTAATTTTTTTAAAGTTTTCAAATTCAATTTCTTCTCTTGCAAACAACTGTAAAATTTTCATACCAGTGACTCTTTCTTGTACAAAAGAGTTTAACTTTGAAACTTCTGACCTAACTTCTTCAAAAGCCGCTTTCATGTACCTTTGAAAAATTTTTGTTGCAAATAATATTAATGGCAAAGTCAAGAAAACAATTATACTTAATTCCCAATTCATGATAATCATAACAATTCCAACGATCAACATTTTTAAGACGTCACTGAAAATCATGAAGAGACCTTGACCAAATATATCAGCAATTCTTTCCATATCTGTAACTGATCTCGTAATAAGCACTCCAACTGAGGATTTGTCATAGTACTTCATTTTAAAATTAATTATATGATTATATAAAAGAACTCTAATATCTTTCACAACAGATTGACCTAACAAACCAGCAAAATATATAAATAAATAGTTTGATATAACTTCAAATAAAAGAAGTACGGCCATTAAAAAAATTAATTGCAAAAACCCATCACTTAGTCCTTGAGAAATATTTTCATCTAATACTTTTTCCAATACAACAGGGCGAAGAGCACCAAAGATAGCTAAACCAAAAACTGAGAGCAATGATAAAATAAAAATATAATAGTAAGGACTTACAAAAGTCAGAAGTCTTTTAAACAAATAAATATTTAATATGTTTTCTTTTTTATTCATAAAGTATTATTTCTTTAGGATAAAAGATGTTTGTTAAATATAGAGCGTGTGCTGGCGCAGATGGTCCTGCTTTGGTTCTATCTTGAGAAATTATAATTTTTTCAAAGTCTTGTAAACTAATTTTTTTTAACCCAACATGAATTAATGTTCCAACAATAGCTCTTACCATATTCCTCAAAAATCTATTTGCTTTTATTGTAAAAATAAGTTCATTATCATTGAGATTCCATTTTGCATATTTCAAATCACAATTATAAGTTTTAACGTCTGTTTTTGATTTAGAAAAACATTTAAAATTTGTGTGATTCAACATAATTCTAGACGCATCGTTCATTAATTTAATATCTAAATTATTTTTAATGTAGTAACTTCTATTGTTGTTAAAAACATTTTTAATTAGTGATATTTTATACTCATACTCTCTAGCTAAGGCATCAAATCGGGCGTGAGAATCTAAATTTACTTTATAAATTTTATTAACAGAAATATCTTTTGGCAAAAATGAATTTAGGTCATGCAATAATTTACTTGAATTTGTAAGCTCTAAGACATCAAAGTGAGCACACATTTTTACAGCGTGAACTCCAGAATCAGTTCTGCCAGCTCCATAAATAGGTGTCTTAGCTTTAATTAAGATACTTAATGCTTTTTCTATACAACTTTGTACAGAAATGGCATCAGGTTGATTTTGCCAACCATGATAATTAGTGCCATCATAAGAAAGATCCATGAAATATCTCAAAACAAATTAATATTTTTGTTATCAAACAAATATAGAGAGATTAACTTGATAAAATAAAAATGAAAAAGATTCTTTTAATTTCAGATACTCATGGGTATATAGATGATAGAATCATTCAATATGCAAAAGAATCAGATGAAACATGGCATGCAGGCGATATAGGAGAATTAAAAGTAGTTGATGAACTAAAAAAAGTTACTACTTTGAGAGCCGTTCATGGAAATATAGACAACAGTAAAATTAGGGCTGAATATGCTGAAAACTTAAGATTTAAAATTGAAGATATGAAAATATGGATAACTCATATTGGAGGTTATCCAAATAAATATAATCAAAGAATTAGACAAGAAATCTACAATGATCCACCTGATATTTTCATTTGTGGACATTCACATATACTCAAAGTTATTAACGACAACAAATTAAATCTTTTACACATTAACCCTGGAGCAATAGGTAAACATGGATTTCACCATGTAAGAACTATGATTAGATTTGAAATAATAAAAAGTAAAATTCAAAACTTAGAAGTAATAGAATTTAAGAGGTAAATAATTAGCGAATTCTGTCAATAGAACTTACTAAATCATCATCTTTTCTTATTGATTTTATTGCATTAAAAATTAAGTAGGTACATAAAAAAGGATTCAAAATAGCTACATACATTAGAAATTCTAAAAATACTGAAGGCATTAATTCAATTAACACTGTAAGAGAATGATAAAAGTAAAAGGCAGTAAATAAGCACATTATCATACTTAATCTTAAATTTATCAATGACAATTTAATTTGAGCACGTCTAGATTTAAATAATAAAATTGACAAAAGACACAGTAAAGAAATAATTAAAGGAATAAAAGAAAATATTACTAAAATAAAATCAATCCATTTTATATAACTGAAAAATTCGATTATAATTGGATAGCCCCTCTCATACCATTCTAAACCAAAAAACCAATAAAGAAAGTAAAATAAACCAGCTACAAATAAATATAATGACTGTATCCTTTGAATCATAAGTAAAATAATATAAAATTAAAGGCAAAAATAGTAGTTTATGATTAAAAATAATCAATATTAAAAAATAAGTTGTATAATTGCATTGTTATTGCTTACCTCTTACTTGTAATAAATTTACACTTCAAAAAAATTATACTTCAAAAATATTTCCCAATTAAATATTAATAATAAACATAAAAACAAAAAATGTTTGAAATTTCAAAATTAAAAGAATTAAAGCTACCTGAATTACAGGAAATAGCTGAAAAATTAAGTATCTCTAAATTTAAGTCTCTTAAAAAACTAGATTTAGTTTATAAAATACTAGATCATCAAGCGGATAATCCCACTGAAGAAACTAAAAGACCACCCGCAAGAAGGAAACCAATTAAATTAAGAAAGCCTGCTGGACCCAAAAAACCAGAAAATAGTTCTAAAACTGAAGAGAGTACACAAAAGAAGTTAGATCAAAAAAATGAAACGCTTGATGTTAAAGAGGTTAAAAAAGTTGAAAAAAATACTCCTAGAAACAAACCTAGTTCAGAGCACACTCCTAGACCTAGACCTCATAAACACGACAATAATCGTCACAATAATAGAGATAATGGTAATAAAGACAACAGAAATAGATATCGCGAACCTGAATTTGAATTTGATGCTATCATTGAAAGTGAGGGTGTTTTAGATTTAATGCAAGATGGTTACGGATTCTTAAGATCGTCAGATTATCACTATTTATCATCTCCTGATGACATATATGTATCACAATCACAAATTAGATTATTTGGTTTAAAAAAAGGAGATACTGTTCTTGGAAATGTTAGACCTCCTAAAGAAGGGGAAAAATATTTTCCATTAATCAAAGTAAATAAAATAAACGGATTAGATCCACAGGTTGTTAGAGACAGAGTTTCGTTTGAACATTTAACACCATTATTTCCTCAAGAAAAGTTCAACCTTGCTGATAAAAGTAATACCATTTCTACAAGAATTATGGATTTATTTTCACCAATTGGTAAAGGTCAAAGAGGAATGATCGTATCTCAACCTAAAACTGGTAAAACAATGCTTTTAAAAGATGTTGCAAATGCTATTGCAGCCAATCATCCAGAAGTTTATCAAATGATTCTTTTAATTGATGAAAGACCAGAAGAAGTTACTGATATGCAAAGAAATGTAAAGGGCGAAGTAATTGCTTCAACATTTGATAAAGAAGCACATGAACACGTTAAAATTGCAAATATTGTTCTTGAAAAAGCAAAAAGGTTAGTTGAATGTGGATATGATGTAGTAATTCTTTTAGATTCTATAACAAGACTAGCACGTGCATACAATACAGTTCAACCGGCCTCTGGTAAAATATTAAGTGGTGGTGTAGATGCAAATGCATTGCATAAACCGAAAAGATTCTTTGGAGCTGCTAGAAATATTGAAAATGGTGGTTCATTATCTATAATTGCAACAGCATTAACCGAAACTGGATCAAAAATGGATGAGGTAATTTTTGAAGAGTTTAAGGGAACTGGAAACATGGAATTACAATTAGACAGAAAAATATCCAATAGAAGAATATTCCCAGCAATTGATTTGACATCGTCAAGTACAAGAAGAGATGATTTATTATTAGATGATAAAACTATTCAAAGAATGTGGGTATTGAGAAAGTATCTAGCGGATATGAATCCAGTAGAAGCTATGGAATTTATTAATGATAGATTTAAACAAACTCTTAATAATGACGAATTTCTTATTTCTATGAATGGATAGAGATTTTTTTTAAGTCAAATTAAAAGCAAAAAAAAACCAACAAATAAAATTTGTTGGTTTTTTTTATATATTTTTTGAATTAAAGTGACGCAATATGCTTGGTCATATTCGACTTTAAGTTTGAAGCCTTGTTAGCATGAATAACGTTTTTCTTAGCCAATTTATCAATCATTGATATAATTGAAGGTAAAGTTTTTACAGCTTCTTTCTTTGCTGTTAGTTCACAAAACTTTTTTATAGCATTTCTTGTAGTTTTATGCTGATACTTATTTCTAAGACGTTTTGCTTCATTACTTCTTATTCTTTTAATAGAAGACTTATGATTTGCCATAATTTTTTTTTTAAAGTATTAAAGTACTTATTATTAATTTTAGTAGCCCGTAGGGGAATCGAACCCCTCTTACCAGGATGAAAACCTGGCGTCCTAGCCGATAGACGAACGGGCCCTATTTTAATGCATTACCAAGTTTAATAATAAAAGTATTGCGGGTGCAAAAATACAACTATTTTTAAATGTTGCAACTTCTAATAGATATTTTTGAAAAAATTATTAGTAAGCTTTGGCAAAAAGAACTCTTTGATCAGAATCTTCACCTGAAAACACACACTTTCCCTTTGCTTTATCACTATCCAAAGGAATACATCTTATTGTTGCTTTTGTTAATTGCTTAATTTTATTTTCAGTTTCTGCTGAACCATCCCAGTGGGCTAAAATAAAACCACCTTTATTTTTCAAAACTTCTTTAAATTCATCAAAAGAATCAACCTTAGTCGTATTCTCTAATCTAAATTTATTAGCTCTTAAAAATAAACTTTGTTGAATATCTTCTAAAACTAGAGGAATTTTTTCTTCAATCGAATCTATAGGAATTATAATTTTAGAAAAATCATCTCTTCTTGAGAGCTCAACTGTTTTGTTTTCTAAGTCTTTGGGTCCAATTGCTAGTCTTAGAGGGACACCTTGTAGTTCATGTTGAGCAAATTTAGCACCTGGTCTGTGGGTTGTCCTATTATCAAACTTTACTGAAATATTTTTTTCTTGTAAGTCTCTAGTAATTTTATTAGCTAAATCAGAAATCTTATCAAATTCAGAATCTGTTTTAAAAATCGGAACAATAACTACCTGATATGGAGCTAACTTCGGAGGTAAAACCAATCCCTTGTCATCACTATGTGTCATGATAAGAGCACCCATTAACCTTGTTGAAACTCCCCATGATGTAGCCCAGACATAATTTAGCTTACCTTCTTTATTGGTGAACTTTACATCAAATGCTTTTGCAAAATTTTGACCTAAAAAATGTGAAGTTCCAGCCTGAAGAGCTTTTCCGTCTTGCATTAGAGCTTCAATACAATAAGTCTGCTCTGCACCAGCAAATCTTTCACTTTCAGACTTTAACCCTTTTACAACAGGAATTGCCATATAATTTTCAGCAAAATTAGCATATACTGAGTTCATTTTTTCGGCTTCAATTAATGCCTCGGATTTAGTTTCGTGAGCGGTATGACCTTCTTGCCATAAAAATTCTGCCGTACGAAGAAATAATCTTGTTCTCATTTCCCACCTTACAACATTAGCCCATTGGTTAATAAGAATTGGAAGGTCCCTGTAAGATTGGATCCAGTTTTTATAAGTACTCCAAATTATAGCTTCACTAGTAGGTCTGACAATTAATTCTTCTTCAAGCTTTGCTTTTGGGTCAACTCTTAACTTGCCTGTATTATCTGGATCATTTTCTAATCTGTAATGAGTAACAATGGCACATTCCTTAGCGAAACCTTCTGCATTTTTTTCTTCTGCTTCAAATAAACTCTTAGGCACAAATAGAGGAAAGTATGCATTTTGATGACCAGTTTCTTTAAACATTCTATCTAACTCAGCTTGCATTTTTTCCCATATTGCATAACCATATGGTTTTATAACCATACACCCTCTTACGGCAGAATTTTCTGCTAAATCAGCTTTAACAACTAATTCATTATACCATTTTGAATAATCTTTTTCTCTTGATGTAAGGTTTTTACTCATTCTTTCGTAAATTGTGGCACAACTATTGCAATAAATTTATTGTAATGTTTGTTTGATACAAAACTAATTAATTTAAACTTGTTCAACAATTAAATAACTTTGATATGCAATTATACTATTTTT
>Ga0209659_1000317_pt1 | contig 30869 bp, 13 predicted proteins | sample SaaInlLV_10m_DNA_FD_184658 | JGI IMG/M metagenome (GOLD analysis project Ga0209659, IMG submission 184658) | Marine microbial communities from expanding oxygen minimum zones in the Saanich Inlet - SI072_LV_10m_DNA (SPAdes) (version 2) | ecosystem: Environmental > Aquatic > Marine > Intertidal... | reverse complement strand
TTACTAAAAGAAGATCGTCTAAAGTCAGCACGGTTACTTAAAGAGCCAACAGTAATTGCACCAGAGTCTACACTATTAGGCCAAGCACCTTTCATATAAGGTATGGTACCTATTCCGGTAATTGTTGCAGTGTTATACCAATTTGGATCTAATGTGCTTTCTGCCATATATAGATTGTCATTGCCTGCGGCACCTATAATTACAACTCCGTCCTCAATAGCATCTTGTACATCTGCAACAATTCCAGTACTATAAGATGGATATGCGCCTGTATTAAATCGTAGTCCAAAATCTCTTTCTAAAACACTTTGAGTCCATCCTCCTGAAGGAGGAGATGCTGGAGTGTAAGTTGCTCCTTGATATACAACCTGTGTAATATCTCCAAATACAATACTAGTTTCATCTGTTTTCACTCTTACGCCGCCGTAACTGTGATTTGTAATTGTAGGATTTCGATAACCTGTTTCTAGATTAATTTCTTTATTTAAATGGAATGCTCTCAAATAATCAAAAATTAGATATGGTCCTACTTGCTGTCCTGTTACATACGGACTTAGTACAGCTAAATTGTAAATATTTGCTTCATTTGCCCAGCCGTAATGTTTTCCTGCAATAGTTCCTCCAACGTGATTGCCATGATATACTGGAAGACTATCATTTGTATAGTAGTTAATGTTACCAGTAGGTAATGTTTGACCGTCGTCGTCGATAGAGCTTACTTCGTTATTGTGTATGTTGAACCATTGGTATTGGACAAATCTATTTACATTTGTAGTAGGACCATACCATTCTTCACAATCATAAGCCATAGTATCATCTACTATTACTACATCAACATTTTTACCAGCATTATAAATTTCAAAAGGTCCTGCTGTTGCAGTTTCAACTGCGTCAGTCGATCCCCAATTACCTTTTTGTCTATCTGCAATATTGCCGCTGCAATGCAAATGCGCCCATTGATAATCATTTACACTAACAGTGGAAGGTGATATTGTATCATCTTTCCAAAATGTTCCATTAATTTGATATGGTTGATTGGGTGTATACATTTGCCTTGCAATTTTAATTTCTTCTACAAGTTCTACTGCCCATACTCGATCATCTGCTAGAATATCATTTACTTGCTCTGTTGTTAGATCATAATGTGTATTTCTGCTCAAGGGACGCTTCAACAGACATTTATATCCTGCTGACGCCATATCTAAATAAAATTGCTCTAGATCTTCTTTACGAAAAAGAGTTACAATATATTCTGCCATGTTACACCTCCAGTGCTACGTAGTGTAATGTTACTGTTAAATCTTGTTGGCTTCCGCTTTTGTTAACAACTTTTGCATATACTTGAGCAGCTGGTGTTCCGTCATTGTTCCACCCTATTGTACCAGGTGTAATGTTAATTGTGCTACCGTCTGATGTAATAACTTCAGCAAGTACACCCGAACCTGCTTCAGGATCAGTATTAATATCTCTACCTGCATCATTAGTTCTTGATGCTGTGTCAATATACAATGTTACCCATGCAGCATGGCTAGTCTGTATTTTTAATAATGTAAATGTTTTTGCGCACGGAATTGTAATATCAGCAGCTGACTCATCTCCTAATGCAGTTGCAGTAGCAGCGCCTGTTGTTCTCGCCGAAGCAGTGCTGCCTTCTCCTACAATCTTAATAACACCGTTCATTGAGCTATGGTTAGCACAATAATAATATAATTCATCTGGTGCATCCATTGGTGGTATAAATGTTACAGTACCTGTGCCTCCGTTATTAGTAACACCGTCGTTATATAAAGTACCTGCTGCTGAATTAACAGATTGTATTCTAAATGGGTGAGAGCCTGAAATGTTTTCAAATTTATATCTTTCACCTCTCTTTAAGTATAGTGTAGGATTATTTGTGTTTGATAGAAAATATTTAGAATCAGCATTAAACACATAATTAGGACTCGCACTTCCTGTTAAATCAAATTCATTTTCAACAAATCCAGTTACATCACCAGTTACATTACCAGTTACATCACCGTAATACATTGCTGTTCCTACACCAGCATCTACGTCAAGAATAAGTGTTAGACCGTCTGCCTGTTTAACATCACCGTGTACCTCGCCCATTACGTTACCAGCAAATGTAGCCGCCGAAATGTCTAACACTACACTTGTTGCTGGATTTGCCGGATCACTTACTACATCACCGTAATACCACGCTGAGTCTGCTGCCGTACCTGCATCTAATACTTTTGAATTTGCAGTGTCTGCTAAGTCCCATGCAACAAGATTTGAATGACCAGTAATTGTTGGTATATCACTAGTTAGTGCCAGTGTTCCGGTTCCACTTGGTATAGTGTGACTGTTAATAGTTGTTAAACCAGTTAAGTCTGCATCTAAACTAAAACTCAAAGAAAACCCTGCGGCATCTACAATAATTTGTCCTGTTGCTCCTGTTGCAGTTAATGTTTCACTCGCAAAAGTAACACTACCTGTTCCTGTGTTACCAGCAGTATTAATACTTGTTGCACCGCCGCCACCGCTTTGTGCTACCCAATCATAATCTGTGCCTGTCCAGCTAAGAACATATCCACTTGTTGGATTACTTTGATTTAAATGTGTGTCAACGTCTGAATCAGTATAGGCTGTTGGGATAGTTGGCTTATTAGTTAAACTATTATAGTCTCCGTCAAATGTACTAAATGAACTTAAATCTGGTGGAGTATATGTAAACACGCCTGTTGTATTATTATAAGTAAGAGCTGCTGTTCCAGCACTTGCTGTGGTAACACTTAAATCTGTTAGTGCAATACCTGCACCTCCACTTGACTGTGCTACCCATGCATAATCTCCAGCAGTCGTATCCCAGCTTAAAACATCTCCGTCATTGGCGAATGTTACATTCAAATATGTAAACACATCAGCATCGCCATATCCGCCTGCACCTAGCGCATCGTATGTAATTTCACCTGTAGTTGGATTATATTCTAACTGGTGAGTTCCGTTACCATTTCTAATAGGTTTCACAACAAATGAATCTGCTGTTGTATTTTCTACTGCGGTTGAAGTTGCATTCATAACAATACTATTCGCTGCTTGATTTGTCTCACCTGCTGCGTTACCGATTGCTATTGCGTAATCACCTTGCGTAGTTTTACCAGCACTATCACCAATTGCTATAGCATTTACACCTTGATCATTGTTAGCTGCTAGGCGTCCAATTGCTACTGAATTTGCGCCTTGTGTAACTAATGCAGCACTTGTACCAATTGCGATGCCGTCGTTACCTTGTGACGTTTTACCAGCATCGCTACCTAAAGCAATCGCAGTTGCTCCTTGAGTTGTGTTACCAGCTTCTTCGCCTATAGCTATTGCCTTTGTGCCTTGAGTTGTTGTACCAGCGGCATTACCAATTGCTATTGCTAAATTACCTTGATTTGCGTTACCGGCAGTGTATCCTAACGCTACTGCACCATCGCCTTGTGAAGTTACACCGGCTCTATTTCCAACTGCTAATGCAAGAGTACCTTGTGTAGTTTTACCTGCTTCTTGGCCGATTGCTATTGCGTAATCACTTTGAGTCGTTAGCCCTGCATCTGTACCAATTGCAATAGCCTGTGTGCCTTGGGTGCCATTACCTGCTTGTTTACCAATTGCTATTGCTTCTTCACCTTGTGTATTATTTGCTGCGCTACTACCAATTGCAATTGCGTTTGCGCTTTGATTGTTAGCTGATGAGGCACCGATTGCAATAGCCTGCGTGCCTTGATTCTCGTAAGCAGCATTATAACCGACTGCAATTGCATTTGAACTTTGATCATTTGCGCCAGCATAATGACCAAGTGCTGTTGCATATTGACCTTGATTTGTTGTTCCAGCTAAGTGACCTAGTGCTACTGCACTTGCACCTTGATCTGTTTTACCTGCCCAATCACCAACTGCCACTGCCTTTGCTGTTTGATTTGTATTGCCGGCACTATTACCTATTGCTACTGTATCTGAACCTTGAAGCGTTTCACCTGAATTCTTACCAATTGCTACAGCTGCCTGTCCTTGGTTTGTCATACCAGCACTTGCACCAACTGCTACAGCAAAGGTATTTTGATTAAGTGCACCTGCAATATCACCTACGGCAACTGCGCTTACGCCCTGTGTATCTTCGCCAGCGCCATTACCAACTGCGGTAGCATTAGCACCCTGGGTTGATGCACCTGCTAAGTCACCTATTGCAACTGCTTCAGAACCCTGTGTAGTTGTACCTGCACCTGAGCCAATTGCTACTGATGATTCACCTTGCGTCATCATGCCTGCAACTTCACCAATTGCAACTGAGTCTTGTCCTTGTGTGTTATTACCTGCGCTTGTACCAATAGCAACACTGTTATTTTTCTGATCTGTTCGACCTGCCATTAATCCAATTGCTACGCCTGCAGCTTCTTGTGCAACAGTTCCGTCAAGTGTTCCGCCTGCGCCATTGCCTAATGCTATACTTTGAGGCCCGTTGACACCAGCCTTGTCAGTTACTTGAGCATATGTTGGAATGTTACCAACATCAGATCCAGGTGCCCACTGTGAGCCATCCCATTTAAGAACTTCGTCAGGTGCCGGTGCAGTAGGGGATACATTACCTAAATCGCTTAACAGTGTTGGTACTACTGGTTTGTTAGTAAGATCATTATAGTCTGCACTAAATTTGTCTTGGGGGGACCAAGATGATCCAGTCCATGTTAATACTTGATCAACACCAGGAACAGTATTTTGTACATTTGTCAAGTCTGCTAAATTAGATGGAATACCGGGCTTATTTGTTAAGCTCTGATAATTTCCATCAAATGTAACAGGAGTGTTTGTAAGACTATTATAGTCTCCGTTAAATAACAAAGGTAGATTACTTAAACTATTGTAGTCGCCGTCAAACAATACTGGCTTAGACTGTATCTCTGTCCAAGTAATAATTTTATTTGCTTCAGCATTTGTAAGTGCTGTAATTCTTTGGTCTAAGTGACTTAGATTGCCGTCTAACTCTGTATGAGTTAGAGGTTCTGTTTTATTTGTTCTTAAAATTAATGGCATTGATATTCCCCCTAATCAACATAATTTGGATCTACGTATCCTTCTTGTACATAGCTTCCGTTTACTATCCTAATAATTGTTTCTTCTTTTGCACCCTCTATTTCTGCAAAATCTTTTGTAAGTGATTCTATATTTCTTAAATCATACGTGTCAGTTTTAATTTCTTTTTTAAATCCAACTGTGCTTGATCTTAATCTATCAGAATTAATCACTTGTGTAATAATTGTATTAAGTTCTATTGGATTCAACCCCTTTAGCGTATCTACTAATCTAAACACTGGTATATTATCGCTAGATGCTTTTTGTATAAAAATTCCACTAATTTCTCTAGAAGGAATATCTTCAAATCCTCTTTTTTTAAAATATCCAACTAGTGCATCAAATTCATTTGAATTAATCGGTGTACTAGTAGTGGGTGAAATAATTTCGGTCATCTTACTTTCCTGCTATAATCTTTGTTGCTAGTTGTGCTAATTTAAATGTATCGGAACTACTGTTAGGATCTCTTGTTGCAAGATCAACTACCGTGTCTTGGATTGCTTGTTGTGGCGAATCACCTGATACAATACCTAGCAACACTGATGTACTAGCCAATGATGCCACGTATGACGGATTATTTGTTAGTTCACTTAATATTCTAGTAGACGGTAATATACTAGTAGGTGTAGTAGTTGCATAGCGTCCTACTGCCTGTGTAGGACTAAACAAACTGTTACCACGTAGTAAATCACCAAACAGGTTATCGAAAAAATTACCTGATGTTGGATTGCTAACAAACGTTGTAGTAGTTGCTCCGTAATTTGCCTGTGCATCATTTTTAGGTATATATCCTTGCGTTCCATTTATTAATGGACTCGGTGTATTGTCGTATCCTGTTTCATTATCAGTAAAGTTGGTAGGTAATGTCTCAGCAATATTACCTTGGTTATAAATTACACCTTCATATGCAATCGACATGTTATTTTCCATCATGCCGCTGCCGTCGGCATTATCTAGTGAGTCATGTCCAAATGATGTGACTAGTGGGTTTACTAATGTATAAGACCACCATCTACGTTGCGTTAATTGATAAATTTTTATATGACTAAAAAATGTATCCTTCATTCCGTTGTCTAACCCAAACTTTTTATTTGGTAATGCAAATTTATTTCGTGTTCCAAAATCAAGTACATCATTCTTACCATCCCTGTAGTAAAAATTATAATACTCTTTCATAAGCGAACTTGTTGTACTAGAATTATCATCATGGAAAACAAATCTACATTCGTCATAATCGATTCTAGTTTGAACATTCTTTTTTCTATTATACTGCTGGCGTGTTTCTGTGCTTACTCTATAATTAGGCAAGTCTACTGACTTTGCTAAAACACCTAGCTCCTTAATACTATTCTGCGTATTAGGCGCAGCATTTCTAGCTGCCTCATCTTTTAACATAAACACCACATGGTAAAGAAATTTAGTTTTAGGTGCATACGAAAGATTGTATTGTGTATACAATTTACGTGCATGTTCTGCATCTCTTAGGTGTACATTATTCTCTGGATCATATTGTAGTGTCATATAGTATTTATCCATAAAAAAACAGGAACCAAAAAGTCCCTGTCTTTATTGTTAATTTTATTCAACTTATCTAGCTGTTGGTTGCCCGATGCCGCTAATTGCGCCGCCGTTTACGCCTTTTTGAATTGCATTATCATAACGAATAGTTAATGAAACTGTAACTGCGTCACTTGTTGCATATGCTAATGTGTTATAGTTTGCTGATTCAATATAGCATCCTTTAAGTTCAAATCTATCAAGCACAATAGGATCTTTATCGCCATTGCCGCCATCTAGGATTTCAATCTTAGTGTGAAATTTATAATCACTTGCTGCTGTTGCACTTGCTTGCTCAAAGAAGTCAAACTGTTTCTGCAACTGACTGCCTACTGCTCTTTGAATATTATTACTTGCATCTTCACGTAGTGTAAGCGTAATTGGCTCCCACGTATGTTTACCTGCTAAGTAAGTTCTTGAGTTGTATGCATCAAGTGTGATTTGTTCAAATGATAAGTTAGGACGGGTTACGTCCACAACTTGTCTTTGTAGAACACGTAGACTATCATCTACATCAGCGCCAAATAAATCAAAAGCTACTCTAAAACGATACTGTAATTTAGGCATTAACAGTGATGAATTAGCCTCGCCCTCGAAAGGTACTGATAAGTTTTGTAATGTTGTTACTGGCATTCTATTCTCCTAATAGTATTTATGTCTTAGCCTAAAGACGCTATTTCGCCTGTGTTTTTAATACGTAACGGAATGTAAATAAACTCGATAGCTTTGACTGGTTCAATAGCTACATCTAGATACAATTCGTTCTTATCAACTCTTGCAGGTGTATTGTTTGTAGTGTCACAAACAGTTACGAAATCGTAAATGCCTCTTAATCCTACTAGTTCTAGTAATAGCGCATCTGCTGCTGCTTTTACTTGATCTCTTGTACCAGCATCATTTGGTTCAAATAGATATGGTCTTGCAAGAATTTCTAACTGTCTACGTAAGTAAACTGTTAGTCTTGCAACGTTAACTCTGTCTAATGCACTTGCATTTTTAGCACGAGTTTTCTGTCCAAACACAACTAATCCACTTCCTGTAATAGGAGTAATTGGGTTAATGTTGTTTGAATATAGTACGTTACGCTGACCATTGTTTAGTGAAATACTTACAAATTCGCCTTCAGCACTTAGGTAACCTGTTGCTGTAGCATTGCTAACTGCACCACGTCTTGTGCCTGCTGGAGCCATCCATGGATACGAAACTTGATCACTTAGGATCATTGTTCTTAGTGCCATGTGTGATGCCGGAACAACAATGTTGTTTCCTGCGTTATCACTTGTAAAGCCTGCTGGGTAATAAACGCCCAAGTACTCATCTCTGCTTACTAAGCCTCTATCATTATCTTCAACAGCTAGTTCAACGTTAGTTGCCCAGTTGTTAAGTCCTGTTGCGTCTGGTGCAAGTCTCATCGGTGAATCACCAACAATAAACGATGTTAGTTTTCTATCATAGTTAAGACTAATCATCTCACCAATTAGCTCTGGATAACCAGGTGTTGCCATTAAGTTAAAGAATCTACGCTCGTCATCTCTAATTTCTTGGTTACTGTTTACCATTGCTTGTAGTGCTTGTACTACTGACTTACGCTGTGCGTTACGTCCAAAGCTGCCTGAACCGTCAACGTTATTTGCTGATTCAGTAACCCAACGATTTGGGTTATATGCTGCCATTGATTCGTCACCATTGCGACCATTGTTTTGGCCAACTGCAATGTGATTACGAACAAAACGCTTAACATTAAAGCCAGAACGTCTTAGGTTCCATAGTAGCATACCTTTTGGATATAGTGCTGGATCTGGTGCATCTGGATCTAAGTAATCACTTTCTAGTAAGTCTTCGATATCAGCTGCAACAACATCTGCGCCTGCTGTGCTCCAACGTGCATCTGCAAATAGAATTCCGTTTTCACTTGTTTGGTCACCTTTGTCAATTAAGTTCCATGCACTTAGTCCTGCATTCCAACGATAGATAGTTGGGAAGTTTTCTAAGTCGCTTGTGTCAATCCAAAGATCATTATCTTCAATAGCTGAACCGTCTGCTTGTGCTGTTGGTTCACTTGCTGCAACGATAGGACCCATTGTAGTTCCAAATGCGTTTTTGTAACCTTGCCATGTTGCGCCATTATGATACATAATGTCAACTTCGTCAATCACTGAGTTGTACCATACTTCGCCATCTGCTGTTAGCGTTGTTGGTTCAGTTGCTGATGCATCATATGCTAGTGTTTTCCAAAGTGTTGCAGTCCATGTGCCTGTTGCGTTTGGATCATACATGTTTACTGTTGAAGCACTGTTGTTTACATCATAAGGAGCAAATCCATACTCTGCTAGTGCGTCATCTGTATCAACTAAAGTAAAGTCGCCGCCTAGTTTGTGGCTAATTACAACTCTATTTTGATCAGTAACTGATGCTGAAACATTTGCAAAGCCTGCATTATTAATTGCTGCTACTAGAAGTGCTGCATCGCCTGTTCCGCCTGTTGGCGTCCAAGTTACTGTTTTAGGTGTATCTAATACTGCTGAACCTACTTTAGTTTCTGCAATATTTACATTAACTGGTGTACCGCCGGAAAAAGCTGCGATTGTTGCAACTTTTGCACTAGTAATTGTAGTTGCGCCTGCTGCTACTCTTCTATAAATTTTAGCATCTGCTTCTACTGGTGACGCATCGTTTACATTTGCTTTTACAAATGTAGCGCCTACTGCTAAGTTACTACCATTGCCTGTTGAATCAAGTGCATTTAATGCTGCTGCATTTGAAGTATACACTGGTGCTGCAACAGTTGACCATAATGCTGTGTCAGCACTGTATGATTTAATATTCCAGTTAGCGCCACCGTTTGGTGTAGTTGTTTTCATCCAAATACTACCTGTTGGTGCTTCTGCTGCTTCGCCTGTTTTAAATTCAGGAACACTAGTATGTGGAGCAATTGACATTGTAGGAGCATTGTATGTTCCTGCTGTCAATCCTAAACCGCCGAATAATGTATTGTTTGTGTCTGCTAATGTAATAGCAACACCTGTGCTAAAGAATTCTAAAACTTGTGTATTAGTATTATAGCTTACTGTGATTCCAGCAACTTGCCCGGCCATAGCTGTAGCTGCATCTGCAAGACTTTGTCCGGAAGTAAGGCTAATTGCTTGGCCATTAATTTCAATAGTATCACTTGCTGGAACTGTAGCGCCTGCTTCTGTAGAAACAACTGTTGGCCAACTTGCTTTCCAATCTTCTGAACCTACTTGTACCCATGCACCTGATGTATTCTTGTAGAACATTCTGTTCATGTTGTTTGCTGTAACTACTGCATAATCGCCAATAACACCAATTGCTGCTGATGGCACTGTGCCGTCTAGTTCGCTTGCTTTGTTTACTACAATTGGATTAATTGCTGTGAAGCTTTGTCCGCCTGCTGTTACTGCTGCTGCATTCCACTCTAGTAAACCGTAGCTTGTGTTTTGTGTATCTAACCAGTATGCACCGTCTACTGGTGTTCCGCCTGGAGCGTTTGCACTTGGTGTTAGTTTAGCTAGATCAAAATCTGCTCTAACAACAAATACTTGGTTAGTTACGCCTAGTAACGAGTATGCTGTTTGCAAACCGTATTCGTTTAATTCACTACCGTGAATCATGTTTCCGCTTGTGTCTGAATAGAAACTTGGATCTCCAAATAGATCTCCTAAGTCTTTCTGACTTGTTAGTAAAAATGGAACACCTGCGTTTGCTTTTGTTGTTCCTGTTGCAATACCCGTTCCTGCTGAGTTAGTTTTATTTTCCGCAGTTGCAACAAATATCATTGGTACAGTACCCGGTGCACTTGGAGTGTAAAAACTCTCATCAATTACCTGGACCTCTACACCTGGTGAGACTAATGCCATCATATTTCTCCTTATAAGGTTATATCACATGTATTTATGCTATTTTTATAAAACAGACAGTTTAGCTTGCTGGAAAAGGGACCGAAAAGGTATGATAAATACAATATGAGACCGTTATGTATATGCAATCAAAGACCTGCTGCTATAAACTATATAAAAGAAGGCAAAACGTATTATCGCAAAAAATGCGAAACATGCTTAAAGCATGGCATAATAGGCTACGGTATTCCTCGATGGGTTATGTCAGGCTATGAGAAAAAAGAATACTGCGAAAAATGTAGATTTAAATCTGCACATGAAGAGCAATTCAATGTATATCATATTGACGGAGACTTACAGAATTGTCGACCTAGTAACTTAAAAACTGTATGTGCTAATTGCCAACGCATTATCCAGAAGGAAGGTTATACATGGCGACAAGGAGACCTTACTCCAGATTTTTAGGTTGACAAAACAGTAAAAGATGTTAGTATTAACTATAGGCAATAATAGAGGCTAACATGATTTTATATTTAGATATGGACGGTGTAATTGCAGACTTCTTCGGAGGTCTCGAATCTTTTTACAGAGTTGATCATTGGAAGAAACTTCCTAATAAAGAAAAAGCAATTACTGATTTAAAACACTCAAACTTTTTTGATATACTTGAGTTATTTCCAACATCAGTAGAACTTGTAAATTTTGTTAGAGATCTTGCTGGTGATAACTATGGCATTTGTTCAAGTCCGTTGAGAGGTGATCATCAAAATAGTTCTTATCACAAACGTGTATGGTTGACTAGGCACGGCTTTATGCCGCAAGTGCAACATCTAATCTTTACAGGTCAAAAAGAGAATCATGCAGTTGACGACTTAACAGGAACTCCAAATATTCTTGTTGACGATAAGCCAACTAATATTGCCAGATGGATTGAAAAAGGCGGTATTGGTATTAGGTATCAAGCAAACGAAGATAGCTTGAATGATCTAAAAATGAACTTACAAGCAGTATACAAGGATTAACATGGCTATTGATTATAAATTTAACGAACGAGAACTAATTGAAGAGTTTCAAGAATACATTGACTCTACATACAAAGGCCATTATGCGCAAAATAAATTTCAGTCAACTGAGGTAATTATCGAGCGTGGGCACGGAACTGGGTTCTGTATGGGCAATGTTGACAAGTATTCAAATAGATACGGTCGTAAAGGCAGTAAGGACGATGCACGTAAAGATTTAATGAAGGTGTTACACTATGCACTTATCCAGTTGCATATACACGACAACGATCTTTAACCAATAAGAAAACTGTAGCCGGCTCCGCCTGCTACTTGCTGTGAAACTTCTTGCTCTAACTTGTCCATTTCACTTTGTGCTTCTGCCTTAAGCGTATCTCCGTTTAAGGTAGAACCACCTTGTGGCCCAGCAATAGTAGCAAACTTTGATCGTGCTTCGCCTAGCATATATTTACAGTTAGCTAAAGTATAATCTTTAATCCACTGCTTTGTAAGATAATCGTTTAATAATTCTTCGTCTGGTCTATAATTATAACAAAATAACATTAAGTTTTCTTCAGCATGTGGTCTTTGTAGAATAGTTAATTTTTTTGTTGCTGTGTTCCATTTAAATTCAATATGTGATCCAAACATTCTACCTACTAATTCTTGGTACTGACTAAACATATCATATGTTGCTAGTCCGCCCATTTTACTTGCTGACAACAAGTAAGCATTTGTGTATGCTAAATTAAACGGTTCGTACATTGATCCACCAGTTCCGCCTTGTGTTCTAGCACCTACAGTTCTGCGAAATATCTGTCTTACTTCAATAACTTCTTGTGGTAGTGTATAAACGTTTTGATCTACAATTGTAGGCATAAACATATATGATTCTTCAACTGAATTATCTGAACGCTGTCTAAATCTTGTCAACGCCTTTGTAAGTGCTGTTTCGTAGTGTATAGGATCGAGCTCTACGTCAACCATACCGCCTCCTAAGAAAGCAGCTACATAGTCAAAGACTTCTTGTTTTTGTGTTGATAAATTAGACATTTCAGTTCTCCAATAGTATTTATCCTACGGATAAATATGTATATGCCAAGACTGTCTTTATATAAACCCGAAAAAACAAATGATTTTCATTTCCTTGACAAACAAATCGCGGAGATGTTTACTGTAGGTGGTACTGATATACACATCCACAAATACTTAGGATCTGGTAATTTACCAGAAGGTGAAGCCGATGCTGTGCAACCACAGTACGATGAATTAAATCCTACTAACATACAGGACTTACTATTTTTAGAAAATAGAGATAGAAAGTATGACGTAGATGTATATACGCATAGAGCTATCTATAATGTACAAGATATAGACTTTGATCTAAGTCAATTTGGATTGTTTTTATCAAACGATACATTGTTTATGACTGTACATATTAATAGCATTGTGAAGACTATTGGACGTAAACCATTGGCAGGTGATGTAGTTGAATTACCGCATCTTAAAGATGAACATGCACTAAATGATGCATCAGTTGCTCTTAAACGCTTTTATGTTATCGAAGATGTGAGTCGTGCAAGTGAAGGATTTAGCCATACTTGGTATCCGCATTTATACAGGCTAAAACTAAAACAAATTTACGATGGTCAAGAATATAAAGATATTTTAGACTTACCAGCCGATGAAGAATCTGATACTACATTACGTGATGTACTTAGTACCTACGATAAAGAAATGCAAATTAATAATGCTGTGATTGCACAAGCAGAAGTTGATGCTCCTTTGTCTGGATACGAAACCAGTCACTTCTATACTGTAGAGCGCAAAGAAGACGGAACAGTTGCCCTGGAAGAAATTGACGGAGAAAACCTCACAAGCGAAATTATAAACAGTGTCGAAGGTAGAGAAGGATACAGTGGGTATCTTGTTAACTATGGTGACGGTGAGCCTCCAGTAGGTAATGTATTTGGTAATGGTATACAGTTTCCTACAACAAACGAAATTGGTGATTACTTTTTACGTACTGACTTTTTACCTAATAGATTATTCAGATATGACGGATCACGCTGGCTTAAGGTAGAAGACAATTTACGTGAGACACTAACGAATAACAACAACAGACAAACGCAAAAAGCAGGGTTTATTAACAACACAAAGCAAAGTCAGATCGGCGGCGAAGCAGTTGAAGAAAGACAAAGCTTATCTAAAGCACTTAGACCAAAGGCGGATAATTAATGCAATTTTTTTATGATGGACAGATAAGACGTTACGTAACGCAATTAATGCGCCTAATGAGTAATTTTCCTGTTAAGTACGGCGACGGTACAATTAAAACAGTCCCGGTTATGTATGGCGATTTATCAAGACAAGTTGCGCATCTTATTAAAGATAATTCAGAGAATAAATTACCAAGTGCGCCTAGAATGAGTGTGTACATTACCGGATTAGAACAAGATAGAGATCGTACACAAGATGCTACGTTTATTGATAAACTAAATTTAAAAGAACGTGAGTATGATACTGATACTGGTAGCTATCTTAATACACAGGGTAAAAATTACACAGTAGAACGTCTTATGCCTGCTCCGTATATGTTAAGAGCAAACGTAGATGTGTGGACATCAAATACAGATCAAAAATTACAAATTATTGAGCAAGTTGGTGTTTGGTTTAATCCTACTCTTGAATTGCAAACAACAGATAACTTTGTAGACTGGACAAGTATTACTACACTTGAATTAGAAAACATTAACTGGACAAACAGAACTGTTCCTATGGGTTTAGAAACTGAAATTGATATTGCTACGTTAGGTTTTAAGATTCCGATTTATATTTCGCCTCCGACTAAAGTAAAACGCTTAGGTGTAATACAAAATATTATTACTAGTTTATTTGACGAAGAATCAGGTAACATCGAAGAAGGTATTACCCGTCCACAAACTAATGCATACGATGATAGTATCACTGCCGGTGTTACAGAAAATGAACACGGACGTAAGGCTGTAACAGAATCAACAGATCAAATGGCAAACGTTAACTATCTAAACTATCCTGTATATGTTGAAGGCGCATCTGCTAAAATTATTAGACGTGGAGTTGTAGGTGGCATAAGTTGGAGAGATATTATCGAGTCATCTCCTGGTATGTTCCAAGCAGGTCTAAGCAAAGTATTTGTTAATAACAAAAACTCATCATCTATTGTTACTGGTACATTTAGTTTAAATCCGCTAGATGATAGTATGATATCAATTAATTGGGACATGGATAGTTTTCCGCAAGATACAATTATTACAGGTCCTACGGGTGACAGAACGAGTATAGATTACATTATTGATCCGTTAACTTTTAATCCTACTACAATTAAAATTGCAGGCACACGCCTATTGCTTTTAGATGATGTCGGAAATGCTGACTCAGTTGAAGGACCAGCTGCTTGGCGTAATACTGATAATACTAACTTCGTAGCAAGTGCAAATGACATTGTTGAATGGGATGGTGCTAAATGGCATATTGTGTTTGACGCAAGCGAAGCAACTACAACTACATATACTACAAATCTAAATACAAGTGTGCAATATAGATATAGCGATAGTAATTGGTTACTAAGCATTGACGGTGAATATCCAGTAGGCACTTGGAGAATACAGCTCGAAGACTAATTACTTTTATGTCTGAGATAATTTGTAGTGGTGCTCTTTTTTATACGTTAAACACAAAACGATTTTTACTGCTTTATAGAAAAAATGGTAAACGCAATAACCAATGGGGTATTGTAGGAGGTACTAACGAAAATAAAGAAACACCGTGGGAAGGCTTACAAAGAGAAATTATCGAAGAAGTAGGCGCACTACCTGAAATTATAAAAACTATTCCATTAGAAACTTTTATATCATCAGATGAGAAATTTCAATTCCACACATATTTGTGTTTAATTAACGAAGAATTTATTCCACAATTAAATAGCGAACATGACGGATATGCATGGGTTGGTTATAATAATTGGCCAAAGCCGTTACATCAAGGACTGCGTAATACTCTTAACTCTAAAACAAATAGAACTAAGTTAGAAACAATTTTCGAAATAGCTGATTTATTTTAATTATTAATAGTAATATTAAATTCCGTATCGGTATTGATTGCCCAATCACCGTTGTCATTTACACTACTGTTAACGTTACTCGAAGTGCCGCCTTTAATAACAAATTTTACTGTACAGGTAGGTGGATCACCAATAGCAATACCAGGATGATATTTAGAAGTCTGAAGCGCATCTTTTGTAGTTATATGCGATGCTGTTGTAATATCCCAAGCTGTTGAACATGAAAACGCTGCTATTTTTCCGTATCCTGAAAGATAAAATTTAGTTCCGGCGGAATTCACTATTAAACCTTCCCATAAGTTATTAGATACAGGAATCTTATAAGTATTCTGAAATGTCCATGTACTAGGGTTATACCCAGTACCTGACCATTCTTGTATATACTGTCCTGATCCGTTAGGCGCACTAGAATTACAAAAAACCAATACCCACATCTTTGTAGCATTACTTTTTATATCCATGTCTTGAATAGTTACAATATTTTGACCAGATAACAGTTTATTGCTACTACTAGTTGCATATCGTAAGTCTGGTCTGTAAACGCTCGGTACTCCATTACTTGGCCATGAATACTCAAATAAATAATCATTATGAGTATCAACTATATACCAATTTGTGCCGTTGGTATTCATCCAAGCTCCAGTAATAGCCGATCCTGCGCTGATGATGGTTCCGCGGTTAGAATATGTTACATTAGCAGATGACCTAGTATCTACGTGATATCCCTCTGATAAACTAAATCGATATAGCCTATCAGTTGAACTGTTATTAACATACATATATTGACCATTATTACCAAAATTTAAAGTTTCAATAGCAGAGCTGCCAAGCCCTGATATAGAGGTTTCAGTTCTTTCATAATCAAAGGTAGATAAGTTGTCGTCAATCCGCCATCTATGAATTCTTGGAGTACTGGTGCTGTCAATTGCCCATAATCTTTGAGTATTTACGGTTTGGGCATTGATAGTTACTGATCCGGTATTATTGTTCATCTCTATGTATCCATAGTGTGGCGCATCAGTAACACTGTTTTGTAAAATAGAATTTGTACCTACGTCACCGGTGACAGTAAAATCAGTATTGATTTCAGCAGTGCTACCAATTAATTCAAAATAAATCTCAGTGCCATCTGGTATACCATTCCCTGTAAGAGTTATAGTTACACTTGCGCCTTGATTTATGGGGTTGCTGCTGGGGCCTGTAATAGTGTGTACCGAAGGAATACTTGTATCATAGATTAGGAAACTGGCAGCATATCCAATAGCATTACTGCTACTAAGTTGGACTAATTTAGTTTCTGTACCTTCGAGTACATAGTCTTCTGAAATTGTCGTAGTAACACTACCGAACGGGTTATTTCCAACTGTTGTAGTAAGAGTTACAGTGCCACTTGTAGGCCCAGTAAAGTCGCTTTGAGGAGATGTAATAGCCCAGTCAACTGTTGCCCCTATCGGAGTGTTTGTTGACGAGACTTCAATAGTAACAGTTTTATTTGTAGTTTCGTTATATATACTGCTAACCGACGGACTAAAGGAATTTGATGCCAATTGTATGGTACCTGAACCACTATCCACGTCTTCAGTCATAGAGATAGTGTAATCTCTATCAGTAGCAGACATATTAGCTTGGCTCCAGTTATGTTGCAAACTTATAGTGCCAGCTCCGTTAGTAATTGTAAAGGTACCACTAGTTGCTACCCAGCCTGTAGTAGATGCACCACTAACTCCACTCAATGACCAATTATATGTACCGTTTGGATAGCCTATAGTTGTTATATCATAATCAAGCGTAGCGTTAGCTTCTTTGTTGTTTATATATGCTAGGTTGCCGCTGTTATAATTAACCACTTGTACACTAGTATCAACAATAGTTATATCTATAGAAGTAGAATACTCGTTAAGTGCAAATGTCATTGTCTCGTTACCTTCTGTAGTAACATCGTTTGCTACAGTAAAATATTTAAGATGGTCAGTGTAACTTGATACATCAGAAGTGCTAACAACAAAGTTGCCTGTTAAGCTTGAGCCAGAAAGATCTGCACTACTTACTCCTGTAATTGTGTAAGGAACTAGTGTTCCATTAGGTATACCAAGTGTTCTTAACTTTACAATAATTTGATCGCCTTCGTTTTTACTATAATCGTCAGATGATTCAGTGAGAATAATCTGTGCTCCATAAATGGTATCGTTTGTTACAGAAGTATTTGTTGGTGAGCCATCTGATGCAGCAGCATCGACAGAAAAACTAAAGGTGTCGTTAGTGATCTCTAAATCATACGCTGCTGTAAAAGAAACTGTATCAGTATTAGTAGAAGTTCCGCTTGATACAAAGTTGCCTGACAATGACGGAGATCCTACAAAGTCTGAAGAAGTAATATTGCCAGAAACGTTAGATATATCCCAGCCAACAGTTCCGCTAGCTGGAAGACCATACATCTCTAAACTATACGTAATAGTTTCGCCAGCAAACATATTAGATTGACTTTTTGTTAGAGTATATATCTGCGTACTTGTATCATTCACTGTAACAGAGATAGATTCGTTATGATAAACTGAAACAGTCATTGTTTCAGTTCCTTCGTATTTTACATCATTTGCAAGGGTCCACGAAGCACTACTTGTACTGGAGTTAACTGTAAAGTTTCCTGTAAGTGATCCGGAAGAAAAATCATCTGCTGTGACACCGGAAACTGTATAAGGAATATTAGTACCATCTGGTACTCCGGTAGTAGTTAAAGTAATTGTTACACTGCCGCCTTCGTTAATAGTTGATGCACTTCTAGTTAAACTAAATGTTGGTTCATTTATTGTAATATCAATCGAATCTTTACCGTTATCTAAAGATAGTGTTAATGTTTCAGGTCCGTCAATGCTATTATCAAATATAGGTTCAATTAGCAACTCATCGGTATTACTATTAATAGTAAAATTTCCAGTCAACGTTTGTGTAATGTCACCACTCTGTATTCCAGTAATCGTGTAAGGAAGATTAGTTCCGTTTGGTACACCCTGAGTAGTTAAAGTTATAGTTGTATTACCGTATTCAGTAATAGCTGTGTCAGTAGCACTTAGAGTATATGTTTCAACACTGGTATCATTAATTGTAATGCTGATACTGTCATGAGGATCGCCAACTGGTCCTATCTCAAATACCATTGTTTCGGTACCTTCAGTAGTAAAGTCATTTAGTATATTGTACGTTCTCGATACGTCTGATCCTTCTACAAAATTACCAGTTAAACTTACATTATTAATATCAGATGACTGAACTCCTGTAATTCTATATGGTATTGTTTCTCCTGATGCTACACCAGTGGTTGCTAAACTAATAGTAAGAGTATCACCTTCGTTAATATTAGTCGATGATGCTGATAGTGTATATACACGTTTTAATATATCAACTGAAAAAGATTCACCAGTTGTTAATTCAAATGTTACTGTTTCGGTATTCTCTGCTGACAATGTGTCATAAGAAGTTTCTAAAGTTATTGACCCTGCTCTGCCAGTATAATCACCTGTTACATTTATAATTGCATGAGTATATGGATATGTTCCGTCTGCTGCATTAACTCCGCTTACAAAATCCGAAGGTGTAATATTAGTTCCAGAGATTTGAACCGGTAATGTGCTGATACTACCGAAAACACCCGACTGGTAAAAACTTACAGTGATTGATTCACCTTCGTATACTGACGTTTTTGCATTTAATTCAGTAAGAACTGTAGTTTTATCAATGACCTCGAATAAATATCCATCAAACACGTCATCTATAAAATTGCTTTGCCAACTATATTGACCTCCGACTGCATTAGCAGTAAATGATAATGTTTTAGATTCAGCAGTTCCAATAACAAAGTTACCTGATAATCCTAATGTGCCAGCAATTAAGCTTGAATTATTAAGTGATAAAAATTGATAGGGAATTTCGTAGCCAGATGTTAATCCTGCTGTTCCTGTTTGCGATAACGTAAGCGTAGTAATATCACCTTCGGCAATATACGTTATACCGTCAATTGTTGGGTACCCTCCTGAAATCGATATATTAATATTTGCGCTAGAAGAATTGAGATACGTAATTGTATCGCTTTCGGCATATAAAATATTTTCAGAAGAAGAATCATAAATTTTTACTTGGTAAGTTTCAAATCCTTCTGGATAAAAGTCAGCAGTGCTTCCTATTGTAAATGTAACCGAAGAATTGTTTGCGTTCTGTGTGTCAATTGTTACAGTACCATTATTAGACGGAAAGTCATTGTACACAGCATTTACGTTTGCTGCCGGTACTGGGTCAAATTTCCAATAAAACTGTGTTCCGTTAGATACACTAGGTGCTACTTCAAAAGTCACTGTAATATCGTCGCCTTCATTAACAATATGTGTTCCCAAATCATCGACACCGACACCGTTAGGAAACACTGGGATATCATCAGTAAAGGCTATAGTTATTTCGCCATCGCCTCCTGGGCCTCCTGCTTGCTGTCCAAAGGATTGAAATCCGAACCAACCGTAATTAGTTATATAAGCATCACCGCCGGAGAAGCCGCCTATGCCGCCGCCGCCTCCGCCTCCGGCTGTTCCAGAACCTTGAATGTTACTTGCCCAATAAGACCCGTAACCTGAAAATCTTCCGTTTGTGCCGCCTGAGCCGCCGCCTGCTTGCCTATTAGTTTGCCAAGTTTGGCTTGAATTCCAAATAGTAACTAAATTACCGTCATCAAGTTGTCCTGAAATATAAGTCCCAGTAGGTGCAGGTGAGCCGGCCGATCCAGTAGTGCCAATACCTTTGGTACTTACTCCGCCGCCACCGCTGCCGCGTATATCTGTACGATAGACATATGTATATGCATCAGGTGCATATATTTGTCCCATTCCACGACCGCCGTAGCCACCGCCTCCGACATCGGTATTTGATGCTACATTTGGATTGCCATAGTAACCGGCTGCGCCGCCGCCGCCACCAGGAAATCTGTCACTTCTACCGCTTCCGCCACTTGCTGTTCCATCTTTGCCTTTGCCGCCACCATGTGGTAAATTTTGAAATGCAGATGTTATATTATACGAGCCGCCTGACCCAACTGCGGTAGAAGCAGCTCCTCCCTGGGCTCTTGCAATTTCTTGATTGCTGCTAGAAGTTGTAGCTTCTATTTCAATTTCTAAATGCCAAAATCCTTGAGCACCTGGTGGTGTAAGATTTACTGATGTTGGAACTGTAAATGATAACGTAACTGTATCACCTGATAGTACTGCACTAGTAATATCATGCCCGGTTGTATCAGTATACCATACTTGCGAAACGCCACTATCTGTACCGCCTGTTTCAAAAATATTTTGATATGCTGACGGAAGCGCTGTCCAAGTGACATATTCAATACTTGAACTTAAATCTCCGTGTGCCTTAACTTCTTTTACTCTTAATGTTGTAGGTGCAAATCCAAAAATGCTATTAGCAGAATAAGTATAAGTAAAAGAACCGTTTGAAGATTCAGTAATTGTAAAGGTATGCGTTGCTGCCGAATTAGATGACGTAGTTATAAATGTATCGCCGCCAGCATTTGGTCCTGATAAGTTTGCTTGGGTTGCTGCTGACATATAAGAATTATATGGTGTAGCTGAGTTAGTGCCGCCATAATTGTGAGTTTTATAAGGTTGCGGCCCTGAAAATGTTTCACCCTGTCCGCCACTGCCAACTGTCCATGCTATAGTATCACCAGTAGTAACTGGAATAGAATTCATCCATACTAAACCACCTCCGGCGCCGCCGTATCCGCTGCCGGAAGATTGGCGACCTGCACTGCCACCGCCACCACCGCCGACCATTGCAACTGACATAGTATTAACTCCAGATGGAACTGTATATGTTCCACTAGTTGTATGTGTTTCAATATAAGTATTATCTGCTCCTGTAGAACTAGAAGAATCTATAATAATATTATAGTATAGGTCGTTTACTGTAGTAGTTTGATTATTATTTAATACAGTAGTTACATTATTAGTAATCGAAAACGTAATAGTTTCATTTTCGATATTATTATTAGAAACTGACCAATCTTGTGCAATTCCTAATGATATTGTATGTACATTTTCATATTGTAAACCAGTAACTGTATGAGTCACTGATCCTGTTAAACTCCCAGACGAGACGTCATCTGTAGTTATTCCACTAAATGCATAAGTTATAACAGTTCCGCTTGCAAATCCTCGTGTTGTTACTTCTACATCAAGAGTAGTTCCTTCGACAACAGTTGCTGGCATATTAGTGATTTCAATTTCAGGTGTACTAGTATCAACTATAACAAATGTTTCTGATTCTTTTACTACAGTAGTACCATCAGCAAGTTTTAATCTTACTTTAATTTCTTCTTGTGCAGTTTCTAACACAAAGTCTTCGCCTATGTCGAATGTAAAACTACCTGTATTATTGTTTATAGTAACAGTGCCAGAATACGCAGAAAGATCATTTGCAGATTGCACCCCTTGTACAAATACTACATCCCATGTTAATACTGTGCCGTCATTAATACTAGTTGTTGTAACTGTGCCAGTTACTGTGGTGCCTTCGCTGTAACCATCTCTATATATATTTGCATATGCGTCTGCTGCATTGTTAGGAAAACTACGGACAGGTACGTTAGTAAAATCAGCACCTGTTGATGTATCGACATTTGTGTTAAATCCAGTATACATAATCCTAGCGGCGCCATTGGAGCCATTACCGCCGCCATAACCAGTACCGCAGTTATAACATCGCAATACACCTTGGCCGCCACCGCCGCCGGCAGGACCGCCTTGGCTGCTGCCCGAGCCACCTTGGCCACCAACTGATGTGCTACCAGTTGCGTAAGTGCCTCCAGCACCTTCATTACCTTTGCCCTGAGTACCTGTACTGCCTCCGCGTCCTCCATAGCCACTAAAGGGAGGACCAGTTCCGGAACGAGTGCCGCCACCGCCTGAGCCGCCACCGCCAGAAAGACCTGGTTGGTTTGAAGCGCCGCCTCTGGCAGTATATCCTCCGGCGCCGCCGCCGCCTCCTGCCGTATACGCTCCGCCATCGCCTCCTTCGCCGCCGCCTGCTGTATTAGTAGTTCCAGGTGCTGTGAAAGTGCCGCCGTCTCCGGACATATTTGTATAACCTGATGCGCCGCCGCCGTCACCGCCTCTGGCAATTAATGTACCACGGCCAGTCCAGTTTATTGACGAAGAACCGCCAGGACTTCCTATAGTAGATCCTGAGTTGTTTCTGTTGTAAACTCCTCTTGCGCCGCCGGCGCCTACTGATACATAATAAGATATTGAATTACTAACAGAAATATCATTAGCCCATGCTAATGCGCCGCCGCCACCGCCGGGCGCATTAGAATTTACGTAGCCACCTGAAGTGCCTTTTGCTGCTGCGCCGCCGCCGCCAGCACCGACTACTACTACTGACACTTTATTTACATAATTTGGTAGGAGAGTGTTTGCTGACGAATTATATCCTTGTTGTAATTGAACTGATCCGATTACAACACTTGTCGGAGTAGTATCAAAACTTAAACTTAACAAATAGGTAATATTCTGTGATCCATAAAAATCACTTAACTTGATTGTGCCAGCTGTAGGTACATTCTGATTTTCTAATGCATCAGGAACTTCGTTGCCGCGATAGTATTCTTCCATTTCGGTAGGAGGAGTACCGCCAAATTCGGTTTGTAAATCCCCTAATGATACTGTGCCACTATTAACAATTCCCATTAAGCTTTACCTTTTTTCAACTCTTCAATTTCTGCTTTCAATTCTTTAATAGCTTCAATTAGTGTACCAACAATGTTACCATACGCAACTGACTTGTATTCCCCATTGTTATTTACTACTTCAGGCAACACTTCTTCAATTTCTTGGGCAATAACCCCAGTGCCTTTTTTACCATCTTTATCAAATGTAACACCGCGCATTGCTGTAACTTTATCTAATGCATTATCAATTGTTTCTACATTATCTTTAAGTCTAGCATCTGAGAACGCTGTAACATCACCAGTTGCAGTAAAGTCACCTGTTGCTGTATCAAACGAGAATCTGTCAGCATTACCATTAGCTCCATCTCTAATTAGTATAGTCTCAGATCCATTCATATCTAAGTTTAGAGATGTACCATCAAAGAATAATTCTCCATCAGTACCTGTACCAAAGTTTATACCATATGAATCATTAAATGATAGATCTGAATCGATTTTTGTGTCATTAATTTTTAATTCAAGTGTTGCAGGAGTCGACGTTGATCCATTTGCTGTTTGTGTCCAATTTGCTGTAATACCGCCTGTATTAACAAGTTTAATTGCATGATTAGCTGTATCATCTAAAATAACATCATGATCAGTACCGTCGCTGTCTAAGAAATGCCATGTTAAATCTAGCGTCTTTGTTCCAACATTAGTATTAGTAACGTGTCCTTCACTATCTATAGTAACTTCTAGATCATTAATAAATGTATACGATCCGTTTGAAGGATTTGCATCAATGTCAGCGGCACCAACCGAAGTATGTGCAAATTGATAAACGCCGGTTGCTGGTTTAGTAATTCCAATGCCTGCGCCTTCCTTGAACTGGAAAGTATCAGTATTTGAAACTGCTGCTGTATCTAAAGATTTATCTGATCCGCCTGAGTCTTGTACTTTAATAGTTTTAAAGATGTTTTGACTGCTACCTTTATCAGTGTTAGTAATATTAAATTCTACTGTATGCGGGGTTGAAGGCGTAGTAGCTGCTGCACCTAAATTTGTTACATCTACATCTAAAGTAACTCCGTCGCTTGTTCCTTCTGTGAATTTAACATAATCGTCACTTCCAGCAAATGCTAAATCTCCCGAGTCACCTACAAGTCTCCACTGATCATATCTGTCATACTCTGACGGTACTGGAATATTATATTCTGAACTGCCGTTACTAAATTTCCATCTATCAAAATTTTCGTTCCATAAAATAGTTGCATTTGTACTTGTGCCTCTGTCAACTATAAGACCGTGTGATCCCCCAGAAGCCGGTGTTCCTGCTTGAGAAGAATCAAAAGTTAAGAATGAATTATTACTTGCATTAGATTCTATATTTATTAGTCCATTATATGCTGTATATGTTTGAGTTTTAACATTATCACTTAGTGCAAAGCGAACTTGATTATTTGAAATTGTTGTTTCAATTTGATCACTAGCACCGTCAAATGTTAATATATCATTTTGTAAACTTACTGCATCATTTGCGCCTACATCACCTGAAATTGTTAATGTAGTATTAAAATTATCTACATAATCTTTTGTAGCAGCATCACCAGCATCTGTTGGTGTACCAAGATTAATAATCTTTTGATCATGCATATCAATTGTTGTTTGAACACTTAAAAATTCTTCGTATGCGGTACCTGAGCCTGAGCCTGCATTTGCTGCTGTAAATACATCACCTGAATTATATGTCACACCTGTTGTGCCAGCTGCGGCGTTCCAATCAGTTGTTCCAGATGTTCTAATTGTATACTTATAGTTAACATTAAAGTCGCCAGCTGCTACAACTTCTGTACTTAAATGGTTACTAAATGGTAGTTGAACTATGCCTTCTAGTTTAATATAGTTAGCAGCAGTTAGAACAACATCACCTGTACCTGTTGCTTTAACATTAATACTATCGTTAGCTTGTCCTTCAAACTTAAACGTATCAGTAGGAACATCAAGTCCAATAATGTTTCTGCCTTCCATGTTAATCGAGTTTGGTCCTAAGTACAAATCTCTCCATTTGAAACTTGCACTACCTAAATCATATGTATCATCTGCATTTGGAATTATACTTGTAAGTAAGTTACCGTTTAGTCTATTTTCAACTCTAGCATCAGTATAGTATAAATTTGTACCTTCTGTCAAATCACCTGTATCATGATTTGACAAAGTTGAAACAGTACCAGTAACGTTTCCTGTAAACCCGCCAACTGGTGCACTAATAGTACCAGTAGTTGCTGTTATATCACCTGTTGCAGAAACAATATTTACAAAGTTTGATGTACCAGATGTAGCTGTTACGTTACCTGCTACGTCACCTGTTAAGTCACCTATAAATGTGTTAGCTACAAGATCTTCACCTGCTAATGTCCAACGATCATTTGACTCATCCCATACAAATGATACATTAACATCACTTCCTCTTTCTACTTCAAGTCCAGCATTGGCTGTTGCACTGCCTGTAGCATTACTATTAAGTAGGATAATATTATCTGCAAGTTCAATAGTTTCTGTTTCTAAACTTGTAGTCAATCCTTGGACTGTTAAGTCACCTGTAACAGTTAAGTCTGTAAATGACAAGCTGGCAACAGTTAGAGTTCCGTCTACGTCAACATCGTTAAATGTAACATTAGATGTGACTGCAACATCTTGTCCGATACTAATATTACCGCCTGAATAAGTAACACCTGTTCCGCCTACTAAGTGTGCATCAACTCTAGCATCTGTATAGTACATAGTACCGCTCGAAGTTGTTGCACTAGGATCTTCTGCAAGATCTGCTGTACTGTGATTTGCAATACTTGTAACTGTACCAGTTACATCACCAGTTAAGTCACCGTCAAATCTTGTTGTAGCAGTAACAATAGCACCACTTATATTATTGGTTGTGTTTATAGCACCACTTGAATTAGTTGTTCCTGCAATTGTAAGTCCATTAGTTGCTTCTATAGTAGTAAACTTACCAGATACATGAGTAGTTGAACCAATAGTAGTATTATTGATTGCACCAGCAGTGATTGTGATATTATCAAATGAACTTGCGCCTGTTGATGTAACGTTACCGTTGAGATTACCGTTAAGTGTGTTTGATGCAAACACATTTGTAAAGTATCCGACATCTCTATTAGCATTATCACCGATCTGCGTATTAATAATATTACCACCAGTAATCTGTGCATTTACTGTATCCATTTGAGTGAATACACCAGTGCTTGCTGTGCCACTTGCGCCGATAGTTGTACTTCCAATCGAGCCGCCTGTAATTGTAACACTACTCGAAGTTACAGCACCATTAACATCACCAGTTACGTCACCGTAGAACATACTTGCTGTTAGGTCTGCATTATTTGTAGACCATCTTGATGAACTTGTATCATATACAAACGATACTGATCCGCCACCGTTTCTATTTACAACTATTCCTGCATCAACATCAACACCTGAATCTGAATTCAATGTAATTGTGCTTGCATAGAAGTCTGCATCACCTTGTACTTCTAAGTTTCCTGGTAATACTAAGTTACTAAATGACAAGTCGCCGTTAATTGTAATGTCATCAAATGTTGCAGTGTTACCTGCAGTAACTTCAAGAGCACCATTAAATGTTGCTGTGCCATTTGAAATTATAGCGCCGCCTGTTGTAAGATTATTTAATGTTGTAGTACCTGTTGATGTGTTAACGTTACCATTCAAGAATTTTGTAGTATGATTAATAAGCACACTTGCATCACTTGCAATAACATCACCAGTTAAATCTCCGTCTAAATTACCTACAAAGTTTGTAGATGTTACAGTTGTTAATCCAGCAAGTGTTGTTGAGCCTGCGCCTAGTGCAATTGCTGTTGTACCAATAGTTACATCATCATTAACTAGTTTTGCATTTGCAATCGATCCAGCTAACATTGTATTTGTAACTGTTCCTGTATCAGTTGTATATACTCCGTTAGTTACTGTTGATGCATTACCTATAAAATCTGTAGCTGTAATTGTAGTTGCACTCATTGTCGGTGCATTAATGTTTCCAGATGCATTAATTGTACTATTTGCATCTAATGTAGTAAATTTACCAGTGCTTCTGCCTAGCTCGCCTATTGTAGTGTTTACAATGGCGCCGCCACTGATGTTAACATTGCTCGAGACTAAATTTGTAACAGTTATACCGCCGATTGTGCCGCCATTTATTGCATCTCCGTTGATAGCATCGTTAGCAAAGCTTACTGAAGCAGCAGCACTAAAGTCAACAACGTCAGCAGCAGCTGATGTAATCGAACCTACATAATTATTTGCATTTACTACACCGTCTACACGTAGATCTTCGCTTACAACAAATCTAGTATTTGCATGACTATATGTTATACCAATACCTGACGTACCTACAGTAAATCCTGCGCCATCGCCTGTTGCTGAATCTGTGGCGCCGTCTGCTACAACAATAACTTTGTCAGTTAATCTTAGTTCTGTTGAGGTAATAGATGTTACGCCGCCATTGACAGTAAGATTACCGCCAACTACAACATCACTAGATGTATTAATAGTTGTAAAGAACCCTGCTGCTTGATCTGCGCCAGCAGCTGAACCAATTGCTGTAGCTTTAATAGTACCACCTGTAATATCTACATTTGTTGATGTAACATCACCTATTAATGCACCAGTTGTAATTGTAATATCATTTGCTACTGTAAGTTCATCACCTACCTCTAAATCATTTCCTACATAAAGTGATTGTGCTTCAGTACTCCATGTACCGCCTGTTTGACTTGCATTTTCTTGCCAAATAAATCTAACATCGCCTGCTGTATCTCTATTGATCACCATACCAGCAACAGCACTTGCGCCTAGCTGTGCATCAGCTGATAGAGTAAATGTTTCAGTATCGATATTTAAACCACCTTCAGCAGTTAGCATACCGCCAATATTCAAGTCAGCAAAGCTAATATTACCACCGATGCTAACATTGTTAAATGTTGCTAATCCTGTTGAAGTAAAGTTGTTTAAGAAACCATTTTTCGTTGTGTTAGTTTCGTTAAGATCTCCAACAAGCTTTGTTGCAGCCGTAATGATTCCGCCGTCAATTGTTCCAGTGCCAGCATCAACTGTATTTGTTTCTACATTATCAAAGAATGCGTTAACTGGTGTAATATTACCTATTACAACATTATTCAATGTCGAACCTGTTGATCCCGGTGCAATAGTAAATGTACCAGTAACACCTAGTGTATTTCCAGTGCCAACAGTTACATTACCGTCGATTACATCGCCGCCGGATAGTAAATCACCAGTTACGTTACCGGTAATATTGCCTATAAATCCGCTACTTGCTGTTATAGTTGTACCATAGATAGTAGCTTGGTCTCCACCAACTGCACTACCAATAGTTGTACCGGTAATAGCACCGTCTGTGATGCTAACACCGTTAGTGATATCAGCTGTAAACTTAGTGCTTACTGCAATATCATTTGCTGTTACGTTATTAAAGTTACTTGTGCCAGCAGTAATATTAACATTACCTGTAAATATTGCATCAATTGATGATATACCTGTTTCAAGTACTTTATTCGAGCCGCTGTTATAAATGTCACCTGTAACATCTGCTGTTATCATTCCAGCACTAAAGTCGCCACTTGCATTTCTAAACACGGTAGTTGAAGGAGTATTTGCATCAGTTGCATTAGACGTTACTGTAAATGTACCTGCTTCTGTATTTACACTACCACTAATACCATTACCAGATGTTGTAGCTTGTTCGACATAACTACCATCTGTATGTGTACCTAGTGTAACACTATCGTTTGTAATTGTTGTTGCAATACTTGCTGTATCGCCTGCATTTGTAAATGTTGCTGATCCTGTAATTGGACCAGTAAGTGCAACAGTAACCGCTGAACTCATAGCAGTAGTTGTATCAACATTACCGACAACGTTACCAGTAAATACCGCAGTTGTACCAGATGTATCTAAGATAACACCACTAGTGTTAGAACTAATAACATCACCTGTTATATCACCAGTAAATCCTGTATTCGCTGTAATAGTTGTACCAGTAATAGCTGCTGCGCCGCCAATCGCAGTACCGATAGTAGTGCCATTAATAGTGCCGCCTGTAAATGCTACAGTATCTGAACTTAGTGTCTTACCAGTAGCAACTGATACGTTATCATTTAAGTTTGTTACAGTTGTCACTGTTAAGCTACCGCCTACTGACACGTTATTGTCAGTTTCTATAGTTGTAAATTCACCAGTATCTCTAGTAGTAGCACCAATTGAGCCTGTAACGTCACCTATTAAGTTTGCTGTAATTGTACCTGCACTAAAATCACCACTTGCATCTCTAAACACGATAGTCGATGGCAAGTTAGTATCTGTAGCGTTCGAAGTTACAGTAAACGTGCCTGCTTCTGTATTTACACTACCACTAATACCGTTACCAGATGTTGTAGCTTGTTCGACATAACTACCAGTAGTATCAGTTCCAAGCGCAACACTATTAGCTTCAACTGTTAGAGCAATATTAGAAACATCACCGCTACCGTCTGTTGTAAATGTACCGGTTACATCACCGCCTGCGAATGTAATTGTTCTAGCAGTTTGCCATGCACTTGCTGTGGTTGCATTTCCTGCTAATGCACCGTTAAATGTTGTTGCATTAATAGTTGGAGAATCAATTTGTGTACTTGCTGTAAATGTACCTGCTTTAAACTCTTCTGTACCTATTGACCATGCAAGATCAGTTTGATTCCAAATTAACTCTTTACTAACGCCGCCACTCAAGTTAATATTAAGACCGCCTGACTCGGCTGTAGTAGCGTTACTATTTAGAACGATAATGTTGTCTGCAAGTAAAATTGTTTCTGTATTTACAGTTGTAGTTGACCCACCGATTGTTAAATCGCCTGCAATAACTGCGTTACCAACAGCATCAACTGTAAAGTTTCCACTTCCAACATTAATTGTACCCGGAGCAAAGGCACCAGTTAAAGTCAAGTCGTTTAGAACAGCATCTTTGTTATTATCAATAACTGCTGTGCCGCCGCCGATAAACAATTTACCTATACCTGCGGAAATATTAATATCACCAGATGATGTAATTTCAGTTGCATCAACTGTAGTGAATGCACCAGTGTCTTGTCCTGATACACCGACCTTACCTTCAAAGCTTGTTGATGCGCTTATTACTGTGCCGTCAATTGTAGTTGCGCCAATTGTTGTTCTATCTGCTACGCTTGCACCGATTGTTGTGCCGTCTATAGCACCACCGTTAATATCAACGTTATCTAATTTTGCTAAGCCGCCTTCTACAGTAAGTGTTGTGCCTATTACTGCTGAACCTGTTGTAGTTAGATCTGTAAATCCGCCAGTATTCTTTGTTCCTGCTCCGATAGTTCCTGTAACAGCACCGGTAAGTGGACCTACAAACGCTGCACCAGTGATCGTGCCGCCGTCAATTGAGCCTGCGCCAGTGTCGATAGTTCCTGCAACAACATCTGTAAATGTACCAGCTGCTGCTGTTGCAGCGCCTATAATAG
>Ga0209659_1000315_pt1 | contig 30982 bp, 29 predicted proteins | sample SaaInlLV_10m_DNA_FD_184658 | JGI IMG/M metagenome (GOLD analysis project Ga0209659, IMG submission 184658) | Marine microbial communities from expanding oxygen minimum zones in the Saanich Inlet - SI072_LV_10m_DNA (SPAdes) (version 2) | ecosystem: Environmental > Aquatic > Marine > Intertidal... | reverse complement strand
GCCAGCTGGTTCTTGCGCACCTCCGTTTCGTTGTACACCTCGCTAAATCTTATTCCGGCTACGGCCTGTCGCAAGCCGACCTTATTCAGGAGGGCAACGTTGGCCTCATGAAGGCGGTAAAGCGCTACAACCCCGAAGTCGGCGTGCGCCTCGTCTCGTTTGCGGTGCATTGGATCAAGGCCGAGATGCATGAATTTATTCTGCGCAATTGGCGCATCGTAAAAATCGCGACAACCAAAGCGCAGCGAAAATTGTTCTTTAATCTTCGCAGCTCAAAGAAGCGTTTGGGCTGGCTAAGCAACGACGAAGCCGATGCCGTAGCCGAAGATTTAGGCGTTGACGTGAAAGTTGTGCAGCAGATGGAAGGCCGCATGGCGTCTTACGACATGGCCTTCGACGCCGACAACGACAGCGATGACGAAGCCGCTTATAAGGCACCCGCCTACTTCTTAGAAGATCAGAGCTCGGACCTTGCGTCGCAGATCGAAGAGGAAGAGTGGGAAGAGACAACCAACAACAGCCTCTACCTTGCGATGGAAGGCCTTGACGAGCGCAGCAAAGACATTCTCGCGAGCCGCTGGTTAAGCGACGACAAGGCAACCCTGCACGAGCTCGCGGACAAATACGGCATCTCCGCTGAGCGCGTGCGGCAGCTTGAAAAAAATGCGATGAATAAGATTAAGGCCAAGATGGTTGCCTGATTTTATTTAGACAGTGAGAAGGGGCTTTTGAGCCCCTTTTTTATGCACGCTTTTTACGCCTGATTTCCTCGCTTGTCTTTGGGCGGTTGTATTACTATCTCGGCTTCCTAGGCCGTTTAGCCTCACTATCCGGAAGAATTAACTCTTTGCTACCCGAACGAATCCACACGCAGCGTCTTATCCTTCGCCCCCTCGATAACACTGACGCCGACGATGTACTGGAATATCAATCCCACTCCGAGGTAACTCAGTTCGTACCGTGGCGGCCGCGAATTAACGAGGAAGGCAAGCCGGCCGCAATTATTCGCAAAACCTCAACCTTCGAGCGCAAAGGCGACGCGTTGGTAGTGGGATGGGAGCTGCAGGCGGAGCATAAAGTCATCGGACAGAATATTCTCACGCTCACCTCGGCGGAAGAGCGCACAGCAAATATCGGGTGGGTGACCAATCCTCACTACTGGCGCAATGGCTATGCTGCCGAGGCAACGGGGGCGGTAATAGAACAAGCGTTTAGATTAGCTGACCTCAATAGAATTGATGCGCATATCGACCAGCGTAACCCCAATTCAGCGGCGCTGGCTCGAAGGCTCGGCATGACTCTCGAAGGCGTTTTTAAAGGCGCCAGTTTCATCAAAGGCGACGGCGGCTGGTGCGACATGTGGCTCTATTCGATTTTCGCACCGGGCGAAGAGTCGGTAATAGGGGTCTGACCCCTTTTTTCATCCAAACCCTTGCGCAAACGCGATAGAATGCTTCGCATCACTATTCGGACACACAGCTATGCCAAATCTATTTCTCACCCTTGCCGGCATTAACGGCTTTTTGGCCGTGGGCATCGGCGCCTTTGGTGCGCATGCGCTGCGCGATCGGCTGACGCCGGAGCTGGCGTCTACGTTTCAAACCGGCGTGCAGTACCACATGTTTCACACGTTGGCGCTGTTTGGCGTGGGGCTTTTGCTGCTCGCTATGCCACAGGCGACGCTGCCGCGCATTAGCGGGTATCTGTTTACGGTGGGCATCGCGCTGTTTTCGGGCAGCCTGTATGTTTTAGCGATTTCGGGCATTCGTTGGCTGGGCGCGATCACGCCATTGGGCGGGCTGTGCTTTTTGGCGGCATGGGGTTGTCTTGCGTGGTTTGCGGCAACCAATCAGCTACAGTCGTAACCTACGCTCCGCGCAAAGTAGAGCCTTGATGCAATTCAAGTGGCTGCATTGATCAGACGTGTCTCTACACAGAGGCGTCACTGCACAGAAGCGTCATTGAACAGAAGCGATATTGAACAGAAGCGTTGATTAGACATTATGAGCACTAACGAAAACGAGATTGGCAGTAATCCCAAGGCTTTGGATGCATCATCCGAGCCGCTGCAGCAAGAGACGTTGCATAAAGCTCCGCAACAAAAAGCTCCGCAGCAAAGAGCCCCGCTGGATCAAGAGCCACAGCAAGAGCCTGCCGCAGACAATACCCACCGGCCGATACGCAGCTATGTAATTCGGGCAGGGCGCTACACCGATGCGCAAAAAGTGGCGATCAGCGAGCAGTGGGACAATTACGTGGTGGAGTATGAGCCGCGGTTGTTTTCGACCCACGAGCTGTTCGGCAACGACAATCCACTGACGGTGGAGATCGGTTTTGGCATGGGCGACTCACTGCTCGAGATGGCGATTGCGAATCCGCAGCGCAATTTTTTGGGTATCGAGGTACATAAGCCGGGCGTGGGCAAATTGCTGCACGGCGTTGCCGAAAGTGGGCTGACAAACGTGAAGGTGTTTTGTCACGACGCCATAGACATTCTTGCGCACTGCATTGGCGCGGGCTGCATCGACACGCTGCTGATTTTCTTTCCCGACCCGTGGCACAAAAAACGCCATAATAAACGACGCTTGGTGCAGACAGAATTTATTACCGGCTTGCTGCCTCTGCTAGCCGATGCCGGCCGTATTCACCTCGCCACCGATTGGGAGCCCTACGCTGAACACATGGTCGAGGCGATGGAGGCGGTGCAGGGAATGACGAATGCCAATGGCGCGGGGCAGTTTTGGCCGGTACCAGACAGGCCGGGCACGAAGTTCGAGCGCCGCGGTATTCGGTTGGGGCATGGGGTGTGGGATCTGCTTTACATCAAACGCTAGCTAAAAGTAGAGCCTGTGCTCGTGCTCGCGTAGCCAGTCGATAAAGCGGTCGCTGTCGGGGCACACGGAGTCGACCAGTGTCCAGAAATGCTTGGAGTGGTCCATGTGTTTGAGGTGGCAGACCTCGTGCGAAATCATGTAGTCGATCACGCTGTTAGGCGCGAGCATAATAAGCCAGTTGTATTGCAGCACGCCTTTTGAGGTGCAATGGCCCCATTTGGTTTTGGTCTTGCGAAACCGAATGTCGGTAATATCGCCCGCCACGCCAAGGTGTTGTGCAAGGCCCGTCGCGCGCGGCACGATGTATTCCTTGGCCTTGTTTTGCAGATACCGTTCGACGATACCCTTCGCTTTTTCTTGTGTGAGTTTGTGACCTTGGATCACGAAGGTTTTGTCTTCAATTAACACGCGCTCTCGGCGGTTGTCGCGGAACTCGATGTTGAGCTCGCGTGCCTTGTACAGTATCTTGCCGCCGTGTTCGATACGAAGCCGGTTCTTATGACGCTGGGCTTCGGCGATTAGGCGTTCTTCGATCCAGTCGCGGTGGGTGGCGATAAACGTTTCGACATCGCGTTTAGAGGCACGCAAAGGCACACGCACTTCGACCCAGCGGTGTTTAACATAAAGACCGAGGGTCTTGCGCTTTTGACGCACGATTTCACACTGAAACTGATTCATCGTTTTAGCGGTAGAGGCCTCAGCAAAACGGGTGTAAAAGATTTCGCGGCGAGCCGCTATTCACGCTGATAATAGCGGCTCTACTGGCCGTCTGTATAGAGCCGGGCGCGTCGAATATAATATCGATTGCGCGCACAAAACCGGCTAAGAACCTAGGTGAAAATTATGATCGAAAAAACGAGCAGCCACGCCAACACCGACCGCGTGTTTGCGACCGAACGCCTGCCAACCGCGTTTGCTTTCGACGACCAAGTGGCGAGTGTTTTCGAGGACATGATCAACCGATCGGTACCGGGCTACAGCACGATTATTTCGATGATCGGCGTGCTCGCCGAACGCTACTGCGGCGCGGGAAGTACCATTTATGATCTGGGTGCGAGTCTCGGCGGCGCCAGTTTTGCAGTAGCACAGCAGCTGCCCCACGACGACTACCGCATTATCGCAATAGACAATTCGGAGGCGATGACCTCCAGGCTTTCGGCAAAGCTCGCCGCGCTGGGCATCAGCGGTAGCGGTGGTAGCGGTGGTAGCGGTGACAAAGAGACAAGCCGAATCGAGTGCCGCCACGAAGACCTGCGCGACAGTAAAATAGAAGACGCCTCGATGGTGATTCTTAACTTTACCCTGCAGTTTATCGAGCCGGCGGCGCGCGAGACTCTGATGCGCAAAATCTATGACGGGATGCGGCCGGGCGGGCTGCTGATTATCTCCGAGAAGATTCAGTTTCCGGACCCCGCGCTGAACGAGCTGTTTATCGACCTGTATCATCGCTTTAAAGAGACGCAGGGGTATAGCAAACTCGAGATTAGCCAGAAGCGCGCTGCGCTTGAGAATGTGCTGATCCCCGAGACGCTGGCGGCACACCGTGAGCGCTTGAACGGCGCTGGTTTCCATTCGGTTGACACTTGGTTTCAGTGTTTCAATTTCGCGTCGATGGTGGCGTTTAAGTAATTTAGGCGGCCGCAATGTCCCTCGCTATTTCTAACATCGACCCCGCTGCGTTAGCGCGTTTCTACACAGCGCAGCGTGAGCGCTTTGGCGCGCGCGCCGACAGCAAAGGCCTTGTCGCACTCGCAGAAGCGCTCGCGTCGGTGACACCCAGCGCGCTTAATCATGGCGACATCGGCAGGTGGACACAGGCGCTCGACGCCCTGCCCGCTGTGCAACCATCGCGGGTTGAGCTGAACTCGGCGCGGCTCGTTATAGGTGATGAGCGGGACCTCGACGGCAGCCTGTCGGCGCTTGAATTTCGCGCGCATCTCGAGGCGTTTATTCCTTGGCGCAAGGGTCCTTTTGAGCTGTTTGGCGTGGGGATTGATACGGAGTGGCGCTGCGACCTTAAGTGGGCGCGTCTGGAGTCGGCGATCAGCCCCCTTGCGGATCGCCGCGTGCTGGATGTTGGCAGCGGCAATGGCTATTACGCGTATCGCATGGCGGGGGCGGGGGCTAAACAGGTGCTGGGTATCGATCCGCACGTGCCCTATGTGGCGCAGTTTTTATTACTTCAGCAATACCTCGCCGAGGTTGCGGTCGATATTTTGCCTATTACCCTCGACGACTTTCCCGAGCGCTGCGAGGCTTTCGACACCGCGTTTTCGATGGGCGTTCTCTATCATCGGCGCTCACCGATCGATCATCTATTGCAACTGCGCGACTGCCTGAGAGTCGGCGGCGAGCTTGTGCTCGAAACGCTCTATGTCGAAGGCGACGAAGGGTATAGCCTCATTCCCCAAGGCAGCTATGCGCGCATGCGAGGCATTTGGTTTGTGCCCACGGTTGCAACACTCACGGCTTGGATAAGCAAAGCAGGGTTCGATAACGTGCGCGTTGTGGATGAGTCGGTCACGACACCCGACGAGCAGCGGGCGACGTCGTGGATGCCCTATGAGTCGCTGAGTGATTCATTAGACCCCAACGACAGTAGCCTGAGTGTCGAGGGCCACCCTGCGCCGCGGCGCGTGGTGATTGTCGCAACTAAGCGGTAGCGCCCGAGCGGGGTCAAATCGGGGGTCAAGTTGGAAGTCAAACTAGGGGGCAAATCGGGGGCTAAATCGCAGGCGCAAAAAAGCCGACCTTCGTTAATCCGCCGTTTTGGCTGGGTTAATCGAACGCCGGCAATTTAGCGCGTCTCGTCGCTTTCTATTTCGCGATCTTTCAATCGATCTCTTAATCGATCTCTTAATCTCTTAATCTATCTCTCAGTCTCTCAATTTCGAGATTTCGAGATTTCGCGACTCTGCTATTTCACGCTGTTCGGCACCGCCAGGATGCCGCGCTCAGAGTCTGCGGAGAGTTTGCGGCATCAATCAGTAAGGCGTGCTTACTTGATTTTGGCTTCTTTGTAGATCACGTGCTTGCGAACGACGGGATCAAATTTCATGATCTCCATCTTGTCAGGCATCGTGCGCTTGTTCTTGTCTGTTGTGTAGAAGTGACCAGTCTTTGCGCTGGAAACTAAACGGATCTTGTCTCTCATAGCTTTAGCCTTGCTTATCAGCTCGCTGGCGAGCGTTAGTTGAAGCGCTAGCTCGAAGGGTGTTTAGACCTTCGCGCCATTCTTGCGGATGTCAGCGAGTACCGAATCGATACCTACTTTGTCGATGATGCGCATTCCCTTCGTTGAGATACGCAGCTTAATGAAGCGCTTCTCAGACTCAACCCAAAAACGGTGAGATTGAAGATTGGGCGAGAACCGACGTCTGGTCCTGTTGTTAGCGTGGGATACGTTGTTCCCTGTAATTGGCTTCTTGCCAGTTACCATGCAAACCCTAGACATGTTGCTGCCTCGTATAACCTGTTTAACCCTAACCCAACTGGGTCGCGCCTCACAGTAGTCTTAGTGAATTGTGATGAACTTTTGTTTCTTGCCGCGAGATCACCACGAAATGCCGACCGAGTCAGCGCGACGGAGATGTCGGCAAAAAAGAGCTGCGTTTTATACCAAAAGCACCCGTAGATAGCAAACGAAAGCGAGGTTTTGACACACTTAAGCGTCAATTACTCGTGAGTTCGCGTCCGCCTAGGTGTTCTTGTCTCTGTTGACCACTATACCTAGTTTAACTTGTGCCTCTCTTTTGGTTCTCTTTTGATTCTCTTGTGCGTCTCTTGTGCCTCTCTAAAAAGCCGGGCGCGGTTGCAACGCGTCTAAATCTGACCCCGCTCGGCGAGTGACACCACCTGCGAATGGCCGATGATCAGATGATCGAGCACGCGCACATCGATAGTGCCTAACGCCTCTTTAAGACGACGTGTAATCGCAACGTCGGCCTGACTAGGCTCGGCAACGCCCGACGGATGATTATGCGCAAGAATCACCGCGGCAGCATTGTGGTAGAGCGCACGCTTGACCACCTCGCGCGGGTAAACGGCCGCGGCGTCTATGGTGCCAGTGAACATTTCCTCTAATTTAACAATTTGGTGCTGATTATTGAGAAATAGGCAGCTAAACACTTCGCGGGAGCAGTCTCGGAAGCGCGCGCGGAAATAATTGCGCGTGGCGGTCGAATTCTCGAGTACATTGCGGCCCGCAAGCGGTTCGGCGAGATGCCTGTGGGACAGTTCGAGGATAACGCCTAGCCGCGCCGCCTTGGCCTCGCCAATGCCCGGTGAACTCAGAAGGCGCTTGCTGTCGGCGCAGAGCAGGTTCGCAAGCCCGCCGTATTCGGTGAGCAGCGACCGCGCGAGGTCGACTGTCGACCTGCCGCGAACGCCGGTATGCAATACCAAGGCAATGAGTTCGGCATCGGTGAGCTTATTTGCCCCCTCGGCGATAAAACGTTCGCGTGGCCTTTCGCTAGCAGGCCATTGTGACAGCACCATGTCGTTCTCAGCCTATTGGGTGTGAATAGCCGCTTGTTACCAAGTTAGGTATAGGCGACTCAGCACGAGCGCGCGATTTATTGGGCAATTGAGCTTAGGACTGCCTTTTTGAGCGGTAACTATTTTGGCGCTACCTGTGCTGACGCTACCTCTATGAACGCTTACCTCTTTTGTTAGTAAGTACTCTCTTCGACGCATTCGCCTGCTATACTTCGTTAACCAAAACTTGCCACCGGCTCGAAGGCGCATCGCCTCGTTGGAATCATCATGTTAAGCCTGTCTAACAAACGCATCCTACTCGGCATTACCGGCGGTATTGCTGCCTACAAATGCGCCGAACTCACCCGCCTCTTTATTAAGGCGGGCGCCGAGGTGCGCATTGTGATGACAAAATCGGCATCCGAGTTCATCACACCGCTCACGCTGCAAGCTCTGTCAGGCAATCGTGTTCATCTCGATCTGTTAGACCCCGAGGCCGAGGCGGCAATGGGGCATATCGAACTCGCGCGCTGGGCCGACCTTGTGCTTGTTGCGCCCGCAACCGCTAACTCGATTGCGCGCATCACCCACGGCGAGGCCGACGATATACTCACCACGCTCGTGCTAGCTACCCCCGCCCCGATCGCCATTGCCCCTGCGATGAATCAGGGCATGTGGGCCGATGCGCAGACGCAGGCCAACATCGCAGCGCTCGACGCGCGCGGCTATACATTGATCGGTCCGGGGTCGGGCGAACAGGCCTGCGGCGACGTCGGCCTAGGCCGCTTGTCCGAACCCGAAGAAATCGTTACCGCCTGCGCGGCGCTGTTCGACACCGGTGCTCTGGCAGGCCGCCACGTGGTGATCACCGGCGGGCCCACCCGCGAGGCGCTTGATCCCGTGCGCTATATAAGCAACCACAGCTCCGGCAAAATGGCCTATGCGCTCGCCGCAGAGGCGTGCGCCGCTGGCGCTCGTGTCACATTAATAAGCGGGCCCGTGGCACTCGCCACGCCCGACCGAGTGACGCGCATAGACGTGGTGAGCGCGCTCGACATGCTCGCCGCGACGCTCGACGCGGTAGACGGCGCCGATGTGTTTATTGGCGTTGCCGCGGTGGCCGACTACCGGCCTGCACACATAGCCGACGAGAAGATTAAGAAATCGGGCGACGAGATAATGCTGTCGCTTGTTAAGAATCCCGACATCATCGCCGAGGTTGCCAAGCGCGAGAATCGCCCTGCGATGGTGGTTGGCTTTGCCGCCGAAACCGAGAACGTGGTTGCCAACGGACAGAGCAAGCTTGCTGCCAAAAAACTAGACCTGCTGTTTGCTAACCAAGCGACCGATACCTTTAACAGCGACAGCGTGGCGATCACGGTAATAGACGCCGAAGGCGCAACAGAGCTTGCAGCGGGTAATAAACACTTGGTCGCACGCAAGATGCTGCAAATGATTGCCGAGCGTCTTAAATTGCCCAGCGCGCATTAGCAGAGAGCGCCCAGAAAACACAAAGAGAAACCCATGTCACTGACATTAAGTAACGCAAAAAATATTGCGACGGTATTAACCGAAGCGCTGCCCTATATTCAAAAATTTACGGGTCGTACGATTGTCGTTAAATACGGCGGCAACGCGATGGTCGACGAGGCACTTAAGCAGAGCTTCGCGCGCGACATCGTGCTCATGAAGCTGGTCGGCATCAATCCAATCGTCGTGCACGGCGGCGGCCCGCAGATTGGCGAGCTATTAGCCAAACTCAATATCGAGTCGAACTTTGTCGATGGCATGCGCGTCACCGACAGCCAAACCATGGACGTAGTTGAGATGGTACTCGGCGGTTTGGTTAACAAAGAGATTGTGTCGCTGCTCAATAAGAATCAGGGCAAAGCGGTGGGCATTACCGGCAAAGACGGCAACCTAATACGCGCACGCCAGCTCAAACTCAAAGGCGGCGAGGCGGGCACTGGCGGCATCGACATAGGCCAAGTTGGCGAGATTGTTAGCATCAACACCGAGATCATGGAGGTGATGAAAAACAGTAATTTCATTCCAGTTATCGCACCGATCGGTACAGATGAGCATGGCGCAAGCTACAACATTAACGCCGACTCGGTGGCTGGCGAACTCGCCCGCGTACTCGTCGCCGAAAAACTTATATTGCTGACCAATATCTCGGGTGTGCAAGACAAAGAAGGCAAGGTGCTCACGGGGTTAAGCACGCAGCAGGTAGACGACCTTATTGCCGATAAAACGATTCACGGTGGCATGCTGCCTAAAGTCGAGTGTGCGCTCAACGCGGTAAAAGGCGGCGTGCGCAGCGCAACCATTGTCGACGGGCGTGTAGAGCATGCCGTGTTACTCGAAATATTTACCAACGAGGGCGTCGGCACGCTAATTACTAGCGAATCGCTAGGATAGCGCCCACGCAGTGCTACAGCAGCAGAGATGAGCGCGGCCCAAATTAATTAACAGACAACAGAAGATGCGAAGCCATGGAAACTACGACTAAGATTTCACGCAAAGACAACATACTGCAGTCGCTTGCCCAGATGCTCGAAACACAGCCCGGCGCGCGTATTACCACCGCGGCGCTGGCGCGCGAGGTTGGCGTATCCGAAGCGGCGCTCTATCGTCATTTCCCAAGCAAGGCGCGTATGTTTGAGGGGCTTATTCAATTTATCGAAGACACATTGTTCGCGCGCATCGCGCGCTTTGCCGCCGACGAAGGCACTGCCGAGACGCGTATTCATAATATCCTCTCGCTGCTTCTCACGTTCTGCGATCGCAATCCTGGCATGACTCGCCTGCTCACCGGCGACGCACTCAACGGCGAGAACGACCGCCTGCGCGAACGCATTAGCCAATTTTATGCGCGACTCGAATCGCAGATTAAGCAGGTGCTAAGGGAAGCGCAGATTCGCGAAAATTTGAAGCCGAGCATTTCGGCAGCGGCGCTAACCAGCCTATTGCTTGCGGCAGTAGAGGGAAGGCTCGCTGCGTTTGTGCGCAGCGAGTTTAAGCAGTCCCCGCTCGAGCATTGGGACATTCAATGGCCGTACCTGTGCGCCAACCTGATGATGCCTTTTGGTGTTGACGATGGCTTTGGCAGCAACGCGCCGGCCTAGTGACGAGCGTGATTAGTTTTTAACGCCGTATTCTTCGCGATAACGCGACACAGCCGGCAGGTATTTTTGCAGTTCGCCATTATGGCTCGCTTCGAGATAGCCAATAATGTGATCTAGCTGAATGATACTAATCACGGGCACGCCGTAATCACGCTCAACCTCTTGAATCGCCGACAACTCGCCGGTGCCTCTCTCTTGCCTGTCCATCGCAACTGCGATGCCGGCCATGGTGGCGCCGTTGTCGGTAATAATCTGCGCGGCTTCGCGAATCGCTGTCCCTGCAGTAATAACATCGTCGATCACCAAGGCGCGCCCCGCGAGTGGCGCACCGACGATGCTGCCACCCTCGCCATGATCTTTCGCCTCTTTGCGGTTAAAGCAAAAAGGCTTATCGATACCATGACCCGATGACAGAGCGACAACCGTAGTCGCCGCCAGCGGAATGCCTTTATAGGCCGGACCGAATAACACGTCGTAATCGACTTCGGAGTCGAGAATCGCATCGGCATAGCAGCGCGATAGAAACGCCAGTTTGCCGCCGGTGTTAAATAGGCCAGCGTTAAAAAAATAGGGGCTTTTGCGGCCAGACTTAAGCGTAAATTCGCCAAAGCGAAGAATCTCATGATCGATCACGAAGTGCAGAAACCGGCTTTGGAAATCTTTCATCGTTTTGGCCCTATTATTGTCGTTTTTATGGCGCGAGCATTAACCGCGCAGTGCGGCGGTTTGTAGCTCGAACAGTTCGCGTATGCCCTTGTCGGCAAGGCCAATCATGTCGAGCAACTGCGCATGCGAGAAATCTCCGTCTTCGCCTGTGCCTTGCAGCTCGATAAAGCCGCCGTTTTCGATCATCACAATGTTCATGTCGGTTTCGGCTGTCGAGTCTTCGGCATAGTCTAAATCGAGAACGCCGTGGCCTTTGTAGATGCCGACCGAGACGGCAGCGACTTTGTGCTTAATGGGATCGTCTTTGATTTTTTTATTGCGCAGTAAAAAGTTCACTGCGTCGATTAACGCGACACAGCCACCGGTAATCGATGCCGTGCGTGTACCGCCGTCTGCCTGAATCACGTCGCAGTCGATTTTGATGGTGTTCTCGCCCAGTCGCTTCATATCGACAGTCGCCCGTAACGCACGGCCGATCAAACGCTGAATTTCTTGCGTACGCCCGCCCTGTTTACCGCGCGCGGCTTCGCGGTCCATGCGGCTGCCCGTTGAGCGCGGCAGCATGCCATACTCTGCGGTAACCCATCCCTTGCCGCTGCCTTTTAGAAAGCGCGGCACGCCCTGCTCGACGCTTGCGGTACACAGCACTTTGGTATTACCGAATTCAACTAGAACAGAGCCCTCGGCATGCATGGTGTAGTCGCGCGTGATTTTAACGTCACGAAGCTGATCGGCTTGGCGTTGGCTTGGTCGGGCTAGGTTTGTCTTAGCGAGGTCTGTCATAGAGTGTCCGTTAACTGGCGTATATCAGAGAGGTGGCATTGTTAGTGCCGTAAAAGTAGCGCGAATTATCGCGCAATCGAGCGACTAACGCGAGCCGCGAAGGCTGCGTGGGCCCGAGCGGGGTGATAATTGTGATGACGGACAACCCGCGCAAGTTGGGTTATGCTCGTCGCTTAAACCGCACACGGAGATCGACCATGGTCCAAAGTATGACCGCCTTCACTCGCCAACAGCTCGATCGAGACTACGGTTCGCTCGCGTGGGAGATACGCTCTGTAAACCATCGCTACCTCGAGGCGAGTGTGCGCGTACCCGAAAGCTTTCGCGCCCTCGAGAACACGGTACGCGATGCGCTGCGCAAACAGCTTAATCGCGGCAAAGTAGAGTGTCAGCTTAGATTTCAGACCGAGGCGGCCGACGGCGCGCCGGTCAGCAAAATAAGTGTCGACAAAGAGCTGGTTAAACAGCTAATCGAAGCTGGCGATGTAATTAGCTCGCTCGCGTCGGATGCAGCAAAGCTGTCGACCGCCGAACTGCTGCGTTGGCCCGGCGTAATTGGCACGGCCGAACTGGACAAAAAAGCCCTCGAGCATGACGCACTCGAGCTGTTTGCGGTTGCACTGAAAGATCTCATCGCGACGCGCGAACGTGAGGGCGCCGAGCTCAGTGAATTTATCGGTCAGAGAATAGACGCGATACGAGCAATCGTCGCCGACGTGCGGTTGATGATGCCGGACATACTGGCGAAACAGCGCGAAAACCTGTTGGCCAAAATTGCCGAGATCGATATCGAAATCGATCCAACGCGTCTCGAGCAAGAAGTCGCACTGCTTGCGCAGAAAGCCGATATAGACGAAGAGCTCGACCGCCTAGGCGCACACGTCAACGAGGTCGAACGTGTTTTACGCAGCGATGATCAGATGGGCCGACGCCTCGACTTTTTGATGCAGGAGCTTAACCGCGAGGCGAATACCCTATCGTCGAAATCGATTGTCGTTGAGACCACTCGCAGTGCGGTGGATCTTAAGGTGCTGATTGAACAGATGCGCGAGCAGATTCAGAATATCGAATAGGTTCCTGGGTAGAAAGTTACCCGTCCAAGAATGTCTTAATAGCCCTGTTATTTTCCTGTAAATACAGGGCTCGCTTTACTGGATGATCCGCTACAGTCCTAGGCTTGTTAGACGACCTAACCAAGGTCGCCCGTGATGACGAGCTAGGAGGAAAACTGCAAGACATCCAATTGCTGAATAAAAAATAAGTGCGTCATATTCGTATAGCATTTGGCCATGTGGACATGGGCAACGTCAGAGAAGAAAGATGGACATTAAGAGTCTGTTGCATACTCAATCAGAGTCAACCTGCACTTTTATGCGCATAAAAATGTAAAATTCTGCACTTTCCTGCGCGTAAAGTGTAGAATGCGCTCTGCTATAGGCTATTAACAATCTTAATTAGCGGGAAATGACTATGCAGCGTAATTTACTCAGCGCCTTAATTGCATGGAAAAAACAATCTGTGCGCAAGCCATTATTGATCGATGGCGCAAGACAAACAGGTAAAACGTATCTGCTGCAAGAGTTGTTTGGTAGCACCTTTGCCAACATCCTTCGTATCGACTTCCTTGAAAATCCCGCCTATAAAGAAGCGTTCGATGACTCGCTGTCACCTGACGAGCTAGTAATGAACATTGAGTTGTTAACCAACCAAGCGTTCAACCCAGAAACCGACTTGCTGATATTAGATGAAATTGGCGAGTGCGAACGTGCCGTTACTTCGCTTAAGTATTTTGCCGAAAAAGCACCGTCTTATTTCGTCGCAGCCAGCGGCTCGAATATTGGTTTGCTCAACACCTTCCCTGTTGGCAAGGTAGAACAATACAATTTACGACCACTGACCTTCCAAGAATTTATTTACGCATCCAACGAGCAAGCACTGATCAAAGCATTTGATTGTCAAGCAAGCACACCGGCGGTGCATACCAAATTGATGGATAAACTAACAGACTACTTTTTCACCGGTGGTATGCCGGAAGCCGTTTCTGTTTGGTATCAGTTAAAGGATTCAAGCATTCTAGAGCGTGTTGAAAAAGTCACAAAAATTCATACCGATTTAGTTGAAGGTTATCGCCGCGATTTTGGTAAGTACGCGGGCAAGGTCGATGCCACACTAATTGAATCGGTATTTAATAGCATTCCAGCGCAGCTATCACTTGTAAGCGATGAGTCAGTTAAGCGCTTTAAATTTAAGCATGTGCATGAGCGTAAATCTCGTTATAGCGACTTTGAAACCGCGATCCATTGGCTTAACTGCTGCCGCTTAGCTTTGCCAAACTACCCTGTTGAAGGATTGCCGAAATCTCCGCTGGCGGCCTATAAAAAAGAAAATATGGTTAAACTGTTTCTGTTTGATGTGGGCCTGCTCAATCATATGCTAGGCAGCAGTTATAAAGAGATTAAGCAGCAAAACTATGAATACAAAGGTTATGTGGCGGAAAACTTTGTGCAACAAGAACTCACAGCTATTGGTGTTGACCCAAGTTATTCATGGAATGACGCACGCGCCGAAATCGAATTTATTTTGGCAACCGATGAAGGCGATATCGTCCCTGTTGAAGTCAAAAGTGGTAAACGTACAAGAGCAAAATCGTTGGCATCCTACGTTGAAAAATGTACTCCAAGTAAAACCTTTAAGTTAACTGGCACACAAGGCTCGTCCGCATTAGAGCAAACCAATATCGTGATGCCTTTGTATTTCACGCAGTATTTACCACAGAGAGGGTAAAAGCCCGTTACCTCGAAGCCCAAGGTCTAATCAAGATCAGCCGCCGAATGCCGCTCCGCCACTTGCTCATCTTCTGGGCCCCACACTTTATTCACGCGCTTGCCGCGTTTGACGGCAGGTCTCGCGTCGATTTGATGCGCCCACCTCACGACATTTTTATAGCTCGCAACCGACAGAAACTCGGAGGCTGCATATAAATCATGGATGACCAAGGCGCCGTACCAAGCGAACACTGCCATGTCGGCGATCGTGTATTCGTCGCCGCAGAGATAGTCGTTTTCGCATAGCGCGCGATCGAGCACGTCGAGCTGGCGCTTGACCTCCATACTAAAACGATCGATCGGGTATTCGAATTTCTCGGGCGCGTAGGCGTAGAAATGCCCGAAGCCGCCGCCAAGATAAGGTGCGCTGCCCATTTGCCACATCAGCCACGAATGGCATTCGGTGCGGCCCTTTAAGTCTTTAGGGACAAACGCGTCAAACTTTTCGGCAAGGTAAAGCAAAATAGAGCCCGACTCGAATACGCGGATACCGGTTTCGGTGTCGAGCAGCGCGGGGATTTTAGAATTAGGGTTGATCGCGACAAACCCACTGCTGAACTGCGAGCCTTCGGTGATGTTGATCAAGAAAGCGTCGTATTCGGCGTCTTTGCCGAGCGCGAGCAGTTCCTCGAGCATGATCGTTACCTTAACCCCGTTCGGTGTGCCGAGTGAATGCAGCTGCAGGGGGTGTTCGCCTATCGGCAACGCCTTGTCGTGTGTCGCGCCGGCAATGGGCCGGTTGATTTTGCTGAAGCGGCCACCGTTTTCTGCGTCCCATGTCCATACTTTCGGCGGGGTATAAGTTGAGTTCGTCATGGGTTTCCTCTTGGTGCTGGGCTCTTTTGGGCGAATAGCGTGGCGCTGTCTAAGCAAGGCCGTATTTAGGGTAACTCTATTCTATTCCGCCGTAACAGCGCTACCTCTCAGGGTAAAAGGCGTTGGCTAGCGCAAAAAAAAGCGCAATAAAAAAGCCGACCCCATTGGGATCGGCTTTTAGAGGGTCAATGTATTCCGTAAGTGGATTACATAGATGGAATCAGTACCGTGTCGATCACGTGAATGACGCCGTTTGATGTTTCGATATCGGCGGTCACTACGTTCGCGCCGTTGACTGTTACGCCATCGGTCGCATCGATCGCGAGATTCATGCCTTGTACTGTGGCAGCTTCCAGCGCTTTGCCCGCGATGTCAGCCGACATTACCTTACCTGGCAATACGTGGTAGGTAAGAATTCCGGCAAGCGTCGCGATATTTTCAGGCTTGAGTAGGTTTTCTACTGTGCCGGCGGGCAGTGCGGCAAACGCTGCGTCTGTTGGCGCAAATACAGTGAAAGGGCCTTCGCCTTTGAGCGTGTCGACCAAACCAGCCGCCTGAACCGCAGCGACGAGCGTGTTAAATGAACCAGCCTCGACAGCTGTGTCGACGATGTCTTTCGCATGCCCGCCACCATGGTGGTCGGCAAGTGATACAGTTGAGAATAAAGTAAAGCTTAGAGCGATGAACAACGTGCGTAGTGTGTTAATCATCTTACGTTTCCTTGAGGAAGAATTTGTGTGGTGCCCTCGTTAAACGCTGCGACTAGAACATTGGATTAGGGGTCAGACCCCTTTTTTGAGACCCCTTTGTTGAATGCCACCTGACCAAATCCCAATTCTCTGGTATAAACGAGCTATTAACCCTCAGGTTCGCGAGAAGGAGATAAACATGAATAATACTAGACGCTTAGTTTGCTCGATGCTTACGGCAACACTGACGCTCGTTGCCGCAGGTACTGCTTTCGCTCAGCGCCCCGATCTAAACGGGACGTTCACTAATATGTCGCTAACCGGCCTTTCGCGCCCCGAGGGCGTAGAGCCGCTGGTCGTGAATGCCGATCTTGCGCAGCAGATCGCTGACGGCACACCGATTGCGGGCCTAGATCCAGGTGAACTCGATGCCTCAGAGACAGAAACAGAAGACGGGGCGCCACCGGCAGGCAGTATCGATTTTGGCCTTCGTGGCTACAATTCGTTTTGGACTGACCCGGGCTCGCAATTAGCAATGGTGATGGGCGAGTTCCGCACATCGTATGTAATAGATCCACCTAACGGTCAGATTCCGCGCCTAGCCGAGCCCTTGTATGACCTTAATCGCAAAAACTTTGGCTACCGTTACCTTACAGGCATAGGCGATAGCTCAGGTCCAGAGGCACTGCCTCTCGCAGAGCGCTGCCTAATTGGCTTCGGCAACACGGCTGGACCAGGCATGATGGGCACGCTATACAACAGCACCTATCAGTTTGTTCAAACCGATGATCATGTGATGATTTCGGTAGAAATGGCTCACGATGCACGCATAGTGCCTACGTTTGCTAGCGCCGCAGAAGCCCGAGCTAATCGGCGTCCAGCCGAACTCGAACAATGGTTCGGCGACTCGGTTGGCTGGTACGAGGGTGGGACGCTTATCGTCGAAACGGTCAATATTAAGCCGCTACAGATGGAGCAGAGTTCGGTGCCAATTTCGCCTACTGGTGTGATCACAGAGCGCTTTACCAAGTACAGTCCCACAGAAATCGTTTACCAGTTTTCGGTTGATGACCCCAATCTCTACAGCCAACCTTGGACGGCTGAGCTAAGCTTCCATGCCACCGATGGCCGTATGTACGAGTACGCATGTCATGAGGGCAACTATGCAATGCCGGGAATTTTAGCGGGTGCTCGGCGCGCGGAGCGGGAGCAGGGCGCTAATTAAGTATTGGGTTTGAAGAAGGCTTGGCTTGGGTGCGACCGATTTGCCCTACACTCTAAAGCCGTTCTAGCGGATAATGGAGTCCTCAGCAAAAAAGAGTAACTCCATGTCAGCGCAAGCCTCAAAAGCCACACTGTTTATTGTTACCGCACCTTCAGGTGCCGGCAAGACTAGCCTCGTTAAGGCGCTTGTCGACAGCGCCGAGTCGTTGCGCGTCTCGGTGTCGCATACAACGCGAGCGCCTCGCGAGGGTGAGGTCGACGGCGTTAACTATCATTTTGTCGACAAAGCGGCCTTTGCCGCGATGCGTGAATCGGATGAGTTTTTTGAGAGCGCCGAGGTCTATGGCAATTTTTACGGCACCTCCAAAACTTGGGTAAACGAGCAGCTCGCGCTGGGTATCGACGTCATTTTAGAGATTGACTGGCAAGGTGCGGCACAAGTCCGCGCGCAGCATCCCGCCGCGTGTTCGATATTCATACTTCCTCCCTCACTCGAGGCACTCACGCAGCGGCTCACCGGGCGCGGGCAGGATGATGCCGAAACGATTGAGCGCCGTATGCAACAAGCGGTCGCCGAGATTTCGCATGTAAAAGAAGCCGACTACATTGTAGTGAATGACGATTTCGACGTGGCTTTAGCTGAGCTTAGAACGATTATTGTGTCGCAGCGACTTGGCGCCGAGGTGCAATCGCAGCGCCTTGAGTCAATGCTCAGCGCGCTCCTTGGTGGCTAGTTGATAAGCTATTAATGGCTTATTGATCGCCTAGGGCAATTTAACTCGCTGATTTGACTGAAAAGACTGCAATTTCGCGCAACATTGCGTAAAATCGCTGACCCGCTGTAAATTAACTCGGCGGATCCTAAAAGACTAAATTCGGGGCATGCCCCCACAATGGTATAAGGTACTGAAATGGCTCGCATTACTGTAGAAGACTGCTTAGACAACGTAGACAATCGCTTCGAGCTCGTCATGGTGTCGAGCAAGCGCGCCCGTCAAATCCAAACGGGTGGCAAAGACCCGATGGTCGCCGCAGACAACGATAAGCCTACGGTTATTGCCCTGCGCGAAATTGCCGAGGGACACGTTAACGCCGATATTTTGAAGGCAAAGCCACGTAGCGAAATGCAAGAAATCGATATGGAAGCCGAAGTGAACGCACTTGCCGAAGCCGAAGCGGCTATTGAAGCTGCTGCTGCAGACGTGATCCTTGCAGACGGTGCTGAAGAGGTGAGCGGCGACCAGGCGGCGGCGGAAGAAGTAGAAGACTAGAGGATTGAGTCGAAAGCGTACCCCGCTGATCGAGAACACGGTGGGTCTACAAAAGTAGGCCTTTAGGAGGGAGTGTTAAGTGCCCATCACAGCCATCGCCCCACCCGTTGATAATATCGACACGCTGGCGTCGGGCCTCTCTTCATACCTCAATCGCGACCAGGTTAACGGCATCCGCCGCGCCTATTACTATGCCGAGCAAGCGCACGAAGGCCAATTTCGTCGCAGTGGCGAACCGTATGTTACCCATCCTTTAGCCGTTGCCGGCATTTTGTGCGAAATGCACATGGACCCGCAGAGCCTGATGGCCGCGATGCTCCACGATGTTATCGAAGACACCGGCATCACTAAAACTGCCATTAAGTCGCAGTTTGGCACCAGCGTAGCCGATCTCGTCGACGGCGTGAGCAAGCTCAACAAGATGACTTTCTCGAGCCGCGCCGAGGCGCAGGCCGAAAACTTTCAGAAGATGGCGATGGCAATGGCCAAAGACCTGCGGGTTATTTTGGTTAAAATCGCCGACCGCCTTCACAATATGCGCACGCTCGAAGTGCTCACCCCCGAAAAAAGACGCCGCATCGCGCGCGAGACGCTCGACATTTATTCGCCGATCGCAAATCGACTTGGTATGAACAATGTGCGCGTCGAGTTCGAGGAGCTTGGCTTCAACGCACTCTATCCCATGCGCGCTCGACGCATAGACGCCGCAGTAAAGTCGATTAGAGGCAACCGCAAAGAGATCATCACCAAAATCCAAACCTCGATCGAGGCGTGCCTCGAACGCGAAGGGTTGGTTGGCCGCTGCAGTGGTCGTGAGAAACACCTGTACAGCATCTACGAAAAAATGCGCAGCCAGCGTAAATCGTTTTCCGAAATTATGGACGTGTACGCGTTCAGAATCGTCGTCGATAAGGCAGACACCTGCTATCGCGTGCTTGGCGCCGTGCACAGCTTGTATAAACCCGTGCCAGGACGTTTTAAAGATTACATTGCGATCCCTAAAGCGAACGGCTATCAGTCGCTGCACACGTCGTTGTTTGGTATGCACGGTGTGCCTATCGAGATTCAGATTCGTACCGAAGAAATGGAAGCGATGGCGAATAACGGCATCGCCGCACACTGGCTTTATAAGTCGAACGAAGACCTGCCGGGTAACGCGCACGGCCGCGCGCGCGAATGGGTAAACGGCCTGCTCGAATTGCAGAAACACGCGGGTAATTCACTCGAGTTTATCGAGAACGTAAAAATCGATCTGTTCCCCGATGAGATTTACGTCTTTACGCCCAAGGGCACGATTTTCGAATTGCCGACCGGTTCAACCGCCGTGGATTTCGCGTATGCAATTCACACCGACGTGGGCAACTCGTGTGTTGCCTGTCGGATTAGCCGCCGCCTCGCGCCGTTAAGCGAGCCGCTACAAAGTGGCCAGACTGTTGAGATTATTACCGCGCCCGGCACGCAGCCGAATCCAGCGTGGTTAAGTTTTGTTGTGACGGGCAAGGCACGCAGCAATATTCGCCACTATTTAAAGAACCAAAAAGTGTCTGAGTCTGTCGCGCTCGGCAGGCGGCTACTTACCAAGGCACTCGCGGGCTTTGGCACGACGATAGAAGAGTTGGCGCCCTCGAATATCGACTCGGTACTTAAACAAACTCAGATCGAATCGCTCGACGACCTACTCGCCGAGATTGGCCTAGGCAATCGCATGTCGTTTATGGTCGCGCAGCGGCTGAGCGACAACGATGAGCTGAGTGCGGTGGATGCCGTTGAGGAGTCTAACCGCCAAGGCTCGATAGAGATCCGCGGCTCCGAAGGCATGGTGATGAGCTATGCAAAGTGCTGCCATCCGATTCCTGGCGATCCTATTGTCGGGCATATCAGCACCGGCCGCGGCATGGTGATTCATACCGAGGACTGCAACAACATCGCCGAAATAATCGACGATCCCGAGAAGTGTGTGTCGGTGCGCTGGGATCCGGATGTGAAAGGCGAGTTCTCGGTTGAGCTGCGTGTTGAGCTCGAGAATCAGCGAGGCATTATTGCCACACTCGCAACAACCATTACCGGCTGCGAGGCAAACATCGAGCGCATTTCGACTGTCGAGCGCGATGCGCGGTTCAGCATCGTTAACCTCTCACTCAATGTCCGCAATCGTGTGCATCTGGCACGCGTTTTAAAGAAGGTGCGACTCATTCGGTCGGTGCTTAAAGTGACGCGCGTTAAGAGTCGCAAAGTTCGCAAAACGATTAAGAGCATTTTGGGCGCTAACGACTAGTTAGCGCTCGCCATTTCGCCTATCCATTATCTATTCCCCAGGTATTAACTATGTCGACGCTAGAACCGATTCAAACCGCCGCGGCACCAGCCGCTATTGGTCCGTATTCGCAGGCGATTAAGTCTGGTCAGATGGTTTTCCTCTCGGGCCAAATCCCTTTGGTGCCAGAGACAATGGAAGTGGTCGAGGGTGGTATCGAGGCGCAAACTCATCAGGTATTCAAAAACCTAATCGCGGTTTGTGCAGCAGCCGGTGGCTCGCTCGCACACGCAGCGAAGCTGACTATTTACCTGACCGACCTTGGCGACTTTGCCGCGGTTAATGCCATCATGGCAGAGTATTTTACCGAGCCTTATCCTGCGCGCGCGACCATTCAAGTGTCGGCTCTGCCCAAAGGCGTTACTGTCGAAATAGACGCGGTGCTCTTTCTCTAAGAGTCTCTAAGAGTCTGCAAGCAACCTGAGCGAGCTCCCAGTATGTTGAAGATCATCGAGGCGACAAGCCCATGAGCTCGGCAACCACCGGCGGGCTTGGCAAAAAAAACGCGATCGCTGCAATAGCGCCTAAGCCACGGAGCCTCGACGCTATGTCGCCTGCGCGGCTAAAAGGCGTAGGCCCCGCGCTCGAGAAAAAGCTTGCCGCTATTGGCATCACGTCGATTCAAGATCTGCTGTTTCATTTGCCGCTGCGTTATGAAGACCGTACGCGCATTACCCTTGCCGCGCGCGCACAGATAGGCGAATACATGCAGTTTGAGGGCGAGGTAACGAGCTGCGATCTGCAGTTTGGCAAACGCCGAAGTCTTCGCTGCAGCCTCAGGGATTCGTCGGGCAGCATGACGCTGCGATTCTTTCATTTTAGCGCGGCACAAAAAGACTCGCTCGCGGTTGGTACTCAGTTGCGTGTTTACGGCGAGGTGAAACACGGTCGCGCGGGTTTTGAACTCTTCCATCCAGAATACAAACCTCTGTCGCAGGCCAGCCAAGAGGTGTCTGACACCCTAACGCCAATCTACCCAACTACCGAGGGACTCATGCAGCCGAGGCTGCGGAGCATTATCGGGCAAGCGGTAGAGTTAGTCGTTGGTAAAGACGCTATCGAAGATTACCTGCCCGCCGACCTTGTGGCTAAATTTAATCTAGCTAGCCTCACCGAGGCGATTAAACAGATTCATCGGCCGACTGCGGATGCCTTCGGCGGTTGGGATCGCGATGCACCTAACCCCGGGCGCGATCGTCTCGCGTTCGAAGAGCTACTCACCCATAGGCTGAGTCTGCGCCGTTTGCGAGATGATGCGGCGGCGAAGGCAGCGCCGCAGTTTGTTGGCGAGAATCAACTCATTCGCGGCTTTCTGTCAGCGCTGCCTTTTGAGTTAACCGGCGGGCAGCAGCGCGCTTTCGCTGAAATAAGCGAAGACCTCGCGCGGCCCACGCCGATGCTGCGCCTCTTGCAAGGCGACGTAGGCTCGGGAAAAACCGTTGTTGCGGCGCTGTCGGCACTGCGTGCTATCGACGCGGGCTATCAAGTTGCGCTGATGGCGCCGACCGAGATTCTGGCCGAACAACATGCGGTTAATTTTAGGCAGTGGTTCGAGCCGCTCGGTATAGAGGTCGGCTGGCACAGCGGTAAGCAAAAGGGCAAACCACGTGCCGAACAGCTCGAGCGAGTGTCCGCCGGTTTCTGCCAGATCCTTGTCGGCACGCACGCGCTTTTTCAGGGCGAGGTGATCTACGCGAAGCTCGGACTTATTATTATTGACGAACAGCACCGCTTTGGCGTGCAGCAGCGGCTTGCGCTGCGTGAGAAAGCAGCGTCGATGAATATTAATCCGCATCAGCTCGTGATGACGGCGACACCTATACCGCGCACACTGGCGATGAGTGCCTACGCAGATTTGGACAATTCGATAATCGATGAACTTCCCCCGGGACGAACGCCGGTTAACACGCTGATTGTGTCGAACGAGCGTAGGGGCGAGGTGGTCGAGCGAATCGCGGCGGCCTGCGAAAATCGGAGCCAAGCGTATTGGGTGTGCACTTTAATCGACGAGTCTGAGGTGTTGCAGTGTCAGGCTGCCGAGGTGACTGCACAGCAACTCGCTGAGCAACTGCCGCAGGTGCGAGTTGGCTTGGTACACGGACGCATGAAGCCTGTCGAGAAGGCCGAGGTGATGGCGCGCTTCAAAGCCGCCGAAATCGATTTGCTCGTCGCCACAACCGTAATCGAAGTGGGAGTAGATGTGCCGAATTCGAGTCTCATGGTCATCGAAAACCCCGAGCGGTTGGGTCTTGCGCAGCTTCATCAGCTGCGCGGACGCGTGGGCCGCGGTTCAATAAAGAGCCATTGTATTTTGCTCTATCAAAGTCCACTTTCGCGCAATGGTAAAGAGCGTCTCGGCGTGATGCGCGAGAGTAACGATGGCTTTTATATTGCCGAGAAAGACTTAGAGTTACGCGGACCCGGACAGGTGCTAGGCACCGCACAAACCGGCCTCATGGAGTTTCGCATTGCCGATCTCGTTCGCGACGCGGCTATGCTCGACGATGTTAAGGATGCTGCAGACCATGTGCTCGGCCATCATCCGCAGGTGGTCGATTCACTCGTGAGGCGCTGGCTCGGCGAAAATATCCATTACGCGAATGTCTAGACTAGTGTCTTAAGTGCGCCGTTACATGTGACGCCTTGGGGCTTATAATCGCGCTTCGATATTCGATGTGGCCGTAAAAATGCAGCAAAAATCGCAGCACGCTAAGCAAACTAAAGGGGGATTCAACTCCCCGCTTCGTCGCTTTCAGAGCAAACTCCCGGCACTGTTAAAACTCATGCGCGTCGATCGTCCGATTGGCATTTTGCTTCTGTTATGGCCGACTCTGGGTGCGCTGTGGATAGCAAGCGGCGGCTTCCCGCGACTCGATCTGCTTCTCATCTTTTCACTTGGCACCGCGGTAATGCGTTCGGCGGGTTGCTGTATAAACGATTTTGCCGATGCGAAGATCGACGGCAACGTGGCGCGCACAGAAAACCGTCCGCTCGCAACGGGTGAGCTTACGCGGCGCGATGCGATCGCCGCCTTCGTCGCGCTTTCATTGATCGGTTTTATTCTTGTGCTCTTCACCAATCGTGAGACGATTTTGCTGTCATTTGGCGCGGTTGCCCTGGTTGCGCTCTATCCGTTTATGAAGCGCATCACACATCTGCCTCAGCTCGTTCTCGGCATCGCTTATTCTTGGGGAATACTGATGGCGTTTACTGCGGTGGAAACGCAAATACCGCCCGCGGCTTATCTTCTGTTTATCGCCAACTGCCTGTGGACTGTCGCCTACGACACCCAGTATGCGATGGTGGATCGGGAATACGATTTAAAGATTGGTGTGAAGTCTACTGCGATTCTGTTTGGCGACGCCGATCGCGCGATGATCGGTGCGCTGCAAGGATTGGTGCTACTTGCGTGGTGGCTTGCAGGTGGACAGTTCGAGTTAGGGGCTGGCTATACTCTCGGTGTCGGCGTGGCAGCACTGCTGTTTGTCTACCATCAGTTTCTGATACGAGACCGACTGCCGGAGCCCTGTTTTAAGGCGTTTTTGCATAATAACTGGGTAGGCGTCGCGGTTTTTGTCGGCGTGGTGCTGGGGGTATAGACGGGAGGAAGGGAGATGGGGGGGAGGCGGAGAGAGGGGAAAGGGAGGAGGGAAAAGGGGTCAGACCCCTTTTCCCTTTCCCTCTCTCCCTTTTCCCTAAGCGCCTGTGAACGACTGGATGCCTGTCTGCGCGCGACCTAGGATTAGCGCGTGAATGTCCGACGTGCCTTCGTAGGTGTTCACCACTTCGAGGTTCTGCATGTGGCGCATAACCGGATAATCATCGGAGATACCGTTGCCGCCTAGCATGTCGCGTGCTTCGCGGGCTGCTGCCAATGCTTTCTCGCAAGAGTTACGCTTTAGAAGCGAAATCAGTGGCACTGCCAGTTTGCCTTCGTCTTTAAGACGGCAGGCTTGTAGACAGCCCTGGAGCGCAAGCGACAGTTCTGTTTGCATGATGGCGAGTTTCTTTTGGATCAGCTGGTTAGCCGCGAGTGGGCGACCAAACTGCTTGCGATCGAGTGTGTATTGCAGCGCCGCGTGCCAGCACGTTTCGCCTGCACCCAGTGCGCCCCACGCAATACCCAAACGCGCAGAGTTTAGGCAGCTGAAGGGTCCGTTTAGACCGCGCGCCTTAGGCAATTTGTTTTCTGCCGGCACGAAGACCTCGTCCATTACGATCTCGCCGGTAACCGACGCACGCAGTGCGAGCTTGCCTTCGATCTTGGGCGCGCTTAGCCCCTTCATGCCTTTCTCTAAAATGAAGCCACCGATGACGCCGTCGTCGTCTTTCGCCCACACGATAAAGACGTCGGCGAAGGGCGAGTTGCTGATCCAGTTCTTAGCGCCGCTCAGGCTAAACCCGCCGTCGACAGTGCGCGCGCGTGTAACCATGCTGCCGGGATCGGAGCCATGGTCAGGTTCGGTAAGACCAAAGCAGCCGATGTATTCGCCTGTAGCGAGTTTCGGAAGATATTTTTGCTTCTGCTCTTCGCTGCCAAACTCGTTGATTGGGTGCATCACTAGGCTCGACTGCACACTCATCATCGAGCGATAGCCGGAGTCAACCGCTTCGATTTCTTTTGCGGCGAGGCCGTAGCACACGTAGTTAACGCCCGCGCAGCCGTAGCCTTCGATAGTTGAGCCGAGTAGACCAAGTGCGCCCATTTCGCGGAAAATCTCCGGATCAGTTTGCTCGTTGCGGTAGGCATCGCGAACACGCGGCAGCAGTTTTTCCTGCGCATATTGGCGCGCCGTATCGCGCACGAGGCGCTCCTCTTCGCTGAGCTGTGATTCCATGAGGAACGGATCTTTCCAATCGAATTGCGCGTTGTCCGAACGAACAGACATAGTCTTCTCCTAAATCGGTGTTGCAGTGTAGCAGGCGCAGTTGGCGCCGCAGGTAATTACTAGATTCTAGCAAACTACGCTCGATATCCCTAAACAGGATCGCTTCCTCATTAGCAAGTGGTTGTCATTATTCTTCGTTAGGCTGCGCTAATTTACCCCCAAAATCGCGCCGCGCTAGTAATGCTTATTCAACCGCGCGTAAAATGCGCCGATGGATGTCTCGCATATACTCGACTCGCTTAACGACGAACAACGCCACGCCGTTGCCAACCCTAGCCAACACCTCCTCGTGCTCGCCGGCGCCGGCAGTGGCAAGACGCGCGTGCTCGTGCATCGCATCGCGTGGCTATTAGAAGCAGAGCAGGTGTCGCCTTTTTCAATACTGGCCGTGACCTTTACTAATAAAGCTGCGCGGGAGATGCGGCACCGCATCGAATCCCTGATGGGGCAGTCGTTTGGCGGCATGTGGGTGGGCACGTTTCACGGCCTTGCCCACCGCTTGCTCCGCACGCATTGGCAGGAAGCGGGTCTGATTCAAGACTTTCAGATTCTCGACAGCGACGATCAGCTGCGGCTAATTAAGCGAATAAACCGCGAGCTTCAGATCGACGACGAACGCTGGCCCGCTAAGCAGTGCCAGTGGTATATCAATGGCCAGAAAGACGAAGGCCTGCGTGCCAGCAATATCGACGACTTTGGCGATGATTACACCAAGACAATGCTGCGCATCTATCGCGCCTACGAAATCGCCTGCGACCGCGGCGGCATGATCGACTTTGGCGAGATTCTGCTTCGCTCCCACGAACTCTGGCTTAAGAATCCACAGATTCTCGATCACTATCAGCGCCGCTTCCAGCATATTCTGGTCGACGAGTTTCAAGACACCAACTCCATTCAATACGCTTGGCTGCGCGTGCTTGCGGGCCGTGGCAGCCACCTAATGGTGGTAGGCGACGACGATCAGTCTATCTATGGCTGGCGCGGCGCCAAAATCGAGAATATTCAGCAGTTCAGCAGCGATTTCCCGGGTGCGCAGTTGGTCAAACTCGAGCAAAACTACCGCTCGACTAAAAACATTCTCGATGCGGCCAACAGCCTCATCACCAATAACGCTGGCCGTCTCGGCAAACAGCTCTGGACCGAGGGCGTGGCAGGCGAGCCGATAAGCCTTTACGAGGCGTTTAACGAACAAGACGAGTCGCGCTTTGTCGTCGATCGTCTGCAAGATTGGTTCAATGGCGGCAATCGCCGCATCGATTCGGCGGTGTTGTATCGCTCAAATGCGCAGTCGCGCGAACTCGAAGAGGCGCTTCTGCGCGTCGGCATGCCCTACCGCATTTATGGCGGCCAGCGCTTTTACGAGCGGCTCGAGATCAAGAATGCGCTCGCCTACTTGAGGTTAGTGACCAATCGCTTCGACGACACAGCGGTCGAGCGAATCATTAATGTGCCCACACGCGGTATCGGCGGACGCACGCTCGAACTCGTCCGTCAGGTAGCGCGCGACCGAAACTGCTCGCTTTGGGAGGCTTCGGTCGCGTCGGTTAATGAGTCTTTACTTACGGCGCGTGCGGCAAACTCTGTGCTTGCTTTCCTCGAGCTAATCGATGGCCTCGACGAATCATGCCGCGACCTCGAACTGCATGCTAAGGCCGATTTGATTATCAAAACCACTGGCCTCATTCCACACCACGAAAAAGAGGGTGGCGAGAAGGCACGCGCGCGGGTCGAAAACCTCGAAGAATTAGTGAACGCCGCGGGCAACTTCGACGTCACCGACGCAGACGAAGACTTCGACAGCACCTCTACTCAGTTTTTAGCCGCCTTTCTAGACCAAGCCGCACTCGACGCCGGCGAGGGTCAGGCCGCCGCCGATGAAGACGCAGTGCAGCTGATGACACTGCACACCGCCAAGGGCCTGGAATTCGATCTGGTCTTTTTGGTCGGCATGGAAGAGGGCTTGTTTCCACACAAGATGTCGATGGACGACCTGTCGGGGCTCGAAGAGGAGCGCCGGCTCGCCTATGTCGGCATCACCCGCGCCAAACACAAACTCTATTTAAGCCACGCCGAATCGCGCAGGCTCCACGGCGAGATTAACCTCTGCCGTCCCTCACGCTTTGTCCGCGAGATCCCCAAATCGCTTATCGAAGAGGTCCGCCTCAAATCGACTATAAGCCGGCCTTCAGTCGGCGGCGCAAGGCTTGGACGCAGCAACCCGAGCGGCAATCTCGACGGCAGCGTCGAGGTTCCGCAGACCAACCTATCGCTGGGCCAGCGCGTCATCCACGGCAAGTTCGGCGAAGGTGTCGTGCTCAACTACGAAGGCCAAGGCACGAGCGCGCGCGTGCAGGTGAACTTCGATTCGGCGGGCAGCAAATGGTTAGTGCTCTCTTACGCGAAACTCGAGGTGCTTGCCTAGCGCGCTGTTAACAGCAGGCGGGGGGTCTAACACCCGCAATTGTGGCTTTACGATTCTGCGAAATAGTGTACCTTGAGCGCTCATTTAGACTCATATCGGACACGTTTCAATGCGCTCAGGTCTCTCTTTCTCGCCGTTCTCCAGTGCTTCCATTTTTCGCCCGATGGCGGCTTTTATGCTTTGCCTCATACTGGCAAGCTGCGGCAAGGCGCCAGCCGAAACAGGCTCCGCAGCAGCGGCAGCAGCCCCACAGCAAACCTACCAATGGAAGCTGATTACCTCGTGGCCCAAAAATCTGCCCGCGCTTGGCACGACGCCTGAATTCTTCGCCAAAATAGTCGACGAGATGAGCGGCGGCCGCATGAAGATCCGCGTATTCGGTGCTAACGAATTGGTCGGTGGTTTGGAGGTGTTCGACGCCGTGTCGTCGGGCGTTGCCGAAATAGGCCACTCGGGAGCTTATTATTGGCAAGGCAAAATCGCAGGCACGCCCTTCTTCTCGACCATTCCGTTTGGGCTAACCGGCGTCGAGATGAATGCATGGCTCGATTATGGCGGCGGCAAAGAATTATGGCGCGAGATTTACGAGCCGTTCAATTTGTACCCAACGCGCGGCGGTAATTCGGGCACGCAGATGTTTGGCTGGTTTAATAAAGAGATCAATTCGCTGGAGGATATCAAGGGCCTGAAAATGCGCATCCCTGGCCTCGGCGGCGAAGTGTTTAGCCGCGCCGGCGGCTTGCCGGTAACGATGCAGGTGAGCGATGTGTTTACGGCTATGCAAACCGGCGCACTCGATGCAACAGAATTTGTAGGCCCGTATAACGACCTGTCTGCGGGCTATCACACGGTAGCGAGCTATTACTATTACCCGGGCTGGCACGAGCCCGGCTCCACGATCGAGCTGGTGTTTAATAAAGAGAAGCTCGACGCCCTGCCCAGCGATCTGCGCGCTATCGTGCTCAATGCTGCCGAGGTGATGAATCAAAAGCTTTACGACGAATACACGGCGCTAAATAACAAGGCGCTGCAGACACTGATTGATGAGCATGGCGTGCAGCTACGCGAACTGCCCAAAGACGTGCTCGCCGAGTTCCGGCGCCTGTCTGCCGACGTCGTCGCCGAGCTTGCCGATACCGACGACACGACACGCAGGATTTACGAGTCTTATTCGTCGTTTCAGCGCGGCGTCGAAAACTACCATGCAATCTCGGAAGAAGCCTATATCGATGCGAGGCGTAATCGAGATTAGACCTGAGGCGGCAGCGCTCGCGGCTTGCCGTCGTCATCAATAGCAACAAACACAAACAGGCCGTCGCCGACCTTGCCCTCGCCCTGCGCGAGATCGAACGGCGTCGTCCATACCTCGACCTCGATATCGAGCGACGTCCGTCCGCGGCGCACAACGTGTGTGTAACAACTCACTACGTCGCCAACTCCCACCGGCTTAATAAAGTTAACTTCTTTAATCGCGACCGTAACCGAGCGCCCCTGGCATTCGCGCTTGCTGCTAATGCCTGCCGCGATGTCCATTTGCGACACCAGCCAGCCGCCAAAAATATCGCCGTTGGCGTTCGTGTCCTTCGGCATCGAGAAAGTCTGTAATGCTAGAGTGCCCTGCGGCTTAGTTGCATCGTTTACTGCATTGTCGGTCATGCGTTGTGTCCTTGTATGAGGTGTCAGTCCTTGATCAACCCTTGAGCAGCTCCGGCAGCCACGTGACGATTTCGGGCTGCAGTGCGAGTAATAACAGCAGCGCCAATTGCATTAACACGAACGGAATCACGCCGCGGTAAATGTCTTGAGTACGAATCTCGGGCGGCGCGACGCTGCGCAGATAGAACAGCGAAAAACCAAAGGGCGGCGTGAGGAATGAGGTCTGAAGATTGACGGCAATCATGATGCCGAGCCAGATCGGATCGAGCCCCATGCTTAACAGTATCGGGCCAACCAACGGCACGACCATAAAAGTGATTTCGATAAAATCGAGAATAAATCCGAGCAGAAATATGAGCAGCATGACCACGAGCATTGCCGAGAACACGCCGCCCGGCAGGTTAAGCAAAACCTCCTCGATTAACACATCGCCACCAAAGCCGCGGAACACCGACGAGAATATCGCGGCGCCAACTAAAATAAGATAAACCATCGAGGTCACGCGCAGAGTCTCGAGGCTGACCGCGTGTAGAACATTCACGCTGAGCGCGCGCTTCATTAATGCAAGCAGCAGCGCGCCCAAGGCACCAACGCTTGCGGCTTCGGTTGGCGTGGCGATGCCCATAAGAATGGAGCCGAGCACCGCGACCATCAGAAAAACTGGCGGCAGAAGACCTTTCACCAGCGCGAGCGCAAGGCTTGTGTTCTCACGACGAAGCGCGGCAATGTCCTGCTCTTTAAGCGGCGGCGCGTCCTGCGGACGCACGAGGGCGGTGATTAAGACATAGGCGCCATAACTCATCACGAGAATGATGCCGGGGATTATTGCGCCGGCAAACAGGTCGCCGATCGACACGAAATCGGGAGCGAACACACCGCTGTTTAGCTGCGATTGCTGATACGCATTAGAGATAACCTCGCCGAGCAGCACGAGGCAAATCGACGGCGGGATTATCTGGCCCAAAGTGCCGGTCGCGCAGAGTGTGCCG